>Ga0307378_10004732_pt1 | contig 19238 bp, 14 predicted proteins | sample UN1MG_FD_202238 | JGI IMG/M metagenome (GOLD analysis project Ga0307378, IMG submission 202238) | Soil microbial communities from Risofladan, Vaasa, Finland - UN-1 | ecosystem: Environmental > Terrestrial > Soil > Coastal area > Acid sulfate soil | place: Finland: Risofladan, Vaasa | collected... | reverse complement strand
CGGAACGAGGCAATTCATCCTCGTAATCGTTGGCATAGATCAGCATGGCCTTGCCGATACCTGACAGATTTGTTCCGCAGACCATTCGGAAGGCAATCTGCCTTACCCTGGCCAGCGCGGGCATCAGAATGCCCATGAGCAGTGCTATGATCGCAATAACGACCAGCAGCTCAACTAATGTAAAACCTTTTTTCTTCATCTTTTTCTCCTTTTTTCTTTTCGAGATTCGCCAGCCCGACCGTTTTGAATCACGCTTCGGTTTATATTTTTATAGATAAATGCCTACTGTCTCATACACATGAGACACCAAACACCCATTATTTCTCCCGCGAATCTCCTCAATTTGTTAACTTATCTATAACGGTCGGTCCAAATTTGTAAAACCAGTTTTTACCAATCAAATTCATGCAGTCAGTTATTTAGTTTTGTATTACTTGCTAATAGCCAACTTAAAAACATACATACAAACTGCAAACAAAATCTTCTCTTGGCAGGCGGGTTCTTGATATGAAATTGGGACCAAAATTATGATGACAGCTTCAGATTTATTATAAAGAGCATTTCAAACCTACCTGCATCTACATATAAGATCTTAGCACAAGGTAACGCGGCTGTCAACTGAATTTCGTCAAATTTTGAGAGGTTCTTGAAACTTTTTTACTATTCGTTTATAATCCCTGTTTTTAGAACGGAATCGTGGATATGAGCATTCAAAAAAGTTACGAAAACGCAAAAAAATTGCTAAAAAATCATAATCAGGAACATTTTTTGGCATTCTGGGACAAGTTAGATAAAGGCCAAAGGCAGGATTTACTCGCGCAAATCCAGCGGCTGGACCTTGATAAAATAGACGTTTGGGTGACGAAATTCATTAAAAATCCCGTTTCTGATGCAATCAGCAGCGATTTTGTCCCTGCATTGTCCTATAATCCCACTCCGGTCGGCCCGGAACAACAGCGCAAGTATGCCGAAGCAATCAAACTGGGCAAAGAATTAATATCCGCCGGCAAAATAGCCGCGTTTGTTGTCGCGGGCGGCCAGGGAACACGCCTCAGATTCGACGGGCCAAAGGGAAATTTTCCTATTAGTCCTATAAAGAAAAAGACGCTTTTTCGAATTTTTGCCGATTCCATCGCCGCCGCTTCGCAAAAATATCAAGCCGACTGCCCCTGGTATATTATGACCAGTCCTTTGAACTACGGCCAGACCAAAGAGATTTTTCACTCGAATAACTATTACGGCCTGGGCGAGAAAAACGTCTTTATCTTTCAGCAGGGCACATTGCCCAATTTCAGTCCCGACGGCAAAATCCTGCTGGCCGACAAAGCGAACATTGCCTGCTCACCCGACGGCCACGGCGGAAGTCTCAGGGCCCTTTACCAAAGCGGCGCTCTGGATGATATGAAAAGACGCGGCGTGGAATTCCTGAGTTATTGGCAGGTCGATAATCCCCTGATAAATATATTCGATCCGCTTTTTATCGGTCTGCACGTTCTCGATAAGGCCGAGATGTCCTCGAAGGCGCTCATTAAGTCCGGCCCAAAAGAAAAGGTCGGCAACTTTTGCCTGGTTGACGGCAGGGTAACCGTCATCGAATACAGCGATTTGCCCGATGAACTGGCCGAGAAAAGAAACCACGACGGCTCGCTGGTCTTTGAGCTTGGCAGTATTGCTATCCATATTATCAACCGAGCCTTCGTGGGAAAATTGAACGGCGATGATTTCTCTTTGCCACTGCACAAGGCTGTAAAAAAAATCCAGCATATAGACGAGAAGGGAAATACAGTCGAATCCGACGGCATAAAACTGGAGAGCTTCGTTTTTGATGCGCTGCCGCTGGCCTCGAAGTCGGTTATATTACAAACTGTCCGGAGCGAAGAATTTGCCCCCACCAAAAATGCCACCGGCGTCGACAGCGTCGAAACCACGAGGAAGATGATGACCGCCCGTGCCGCCGGCTGGCTCGAATCGGCGGGTGTTACAATCCCCAGAAAACCGGACGGCTCGGTCGATTGCCTGCTCGAAATCGCTCCCAGCTTTGCGCTTGAAAAAGAAGACATCAAAGAGAAGCTGGATCAAATACCGAGAATCAAGCCAAAAGCTGAAGTATATATATCTTGATAACAGTTCCTACAAGGAGATGGCGTTATGCGGTCTGAAGACACAGGTATTTCCCGCCGTGAGTTTCTTGTCGCGTCAACAGGAGCCGGTGCAGGATTGGTCAGTTTGAAAAACTCTACCAATGCACAACTCAGAAGCTCTACGCATGAAGGCAGCCATATCCGTGTTGCGGCATGTCAAATACTCACATATTCCGACCTGGAAAAGAGCGTAAAAAAAATAATACTTTTGTGTAATGGCTAATGCACCTGCCGACGCGGAGAACATAAACGCATCAAATCAATCTCACGGAAACAGCAAGATTATTCACCCCGATGGAAACGTAATCGCAGAGGCGGGGTATTTTGAGGAAAGACTTCTTAGTGCGACGATCGATATTGACCAGGCAACACGAGGCATCGCCCTTAGAGCAGTAAAAGACGATACGATATTAAAAGACTGGCTCAGCAGGGGAGTCCAGCTTGTACAAGTCGAATCGCAATAGGCAAAACACCTCGATCTGACCGTTGCGTCATTCGTTGTCTACTTAATAAAGAAATAGAATTGAAAAACAGTCTCCGTCGAGTACAGTTGTCCCGGAAAGAGTACTACAGACGGGAAGTCGGGTTTATTCGGCGAATCCGGGAAGTGCTGCGTCTCAAGGCAGAATCCGTAGTTCTTCTGATATACTTTGCCGGCTTTACCCGTTACGGAACCATCCAGGAAGTTGCCTGTATAGAACTGAACGCCGGGCTGGTCGGTATGAATCTCCATTACCCGTCCACTCGTCGGCTCGTAAACCTTAGCGGCCAGGGCCAAAGTGCCGCCGCCGCTCTTAAGCACGTAATTATGGTCGTATCCGCCTTCAACCTGCCCGATCCGGGAGCCAATGGTCATCGGCTTGGTAAAATCCATCGGAGTACCCTTGACACTCCTGTTCTCCCCGGTCGGTATCAGGCCTTCATCGACCACGGTGTACTTATCTGCGTTTATCATAAGCTCATGGCCGAGAATATTACCGGTCCCCTGCCCGGCAAGATTGAAGTAGCTGTGATTCGTCAGATTTAAAACGGTCTTCTTATCCGTCTCGGCTTCGTAGCTGATCTCCAATTTATCGTCTTCGGTCAGCGTATATGTAACGCTGCATGCCAAGTTGCCCGGATAGCCTTCTTCGCCATCCTCGCTGATATAGCTCAACTTAACCACTGCTCCGGCACCCTTGACACCTAAGTCTTCGAGCCTCCAGACCACTTTGTCAAAACCCTTAATACCGCCGTGCAGATGATTCACGTCGTTGTTTGCCGCCAGTTTATACTCGACGCCGTCGAGCTTAAATGCGGCCTTGCCGATACGATTGGCATATCTGCCGACGATTGCGCCGAAATAGGGGTGCACGCCAAGGTATCCGTCAAGCTTATCGAAGCCGAGAGTAATATCAGCTAAATTGCCGTCCCGGTCAGGGACCTCCAGCGAGACTAAAATCGCTCCGAAGCTGGTTATCCTGGCCCTGATACCGCTGGTATTGGTCAAAGTGTACAAATCAACCTGCTTACCATCGGGCGTTTTTCCAAAAGATTCCTTGTTAGCACTCATTTGTCTGATCTCCTTAGCTTCGGTCTTAGCTTCCGGTTTTTTTACAGTCGCACCCTTTTTTTCACAACCGGACATCGAAATTACAGCTATCGCCAAAACCAGCTTAATCCAAACTCTCGCTTTCATCTTAATACTCCCTACTATAATTTGTGCTCCTATTGACCACTGTTGCAAGGGGCTTTCATAAAGCGCCCCTGACAATATGGAATTTAACAATAGCAAAATCAATTGTCAAAAAATTTATTCCAACTATCCCGTACAATCTGAATATCTTTTGAAAATTTCAAATCTCAAACCAAATTAACACCGTATTTCAGCCACTAATCGTAAAAGGAAAACTCATTCGGAACGATATGTTCTGGCGAAAAAATCTGATAGAATGTAATATCTATAAGCGGTTCTCAGCCTTTAGGTAAGGGCATGGCGTTGGCGTTCTGCGATATTGAAGTGCGAGCAGCCCTTACTGAGCAACCGGGATACGAAAAGGAGATGTTGTTATGGCCGAAGAAAGATGTTGGGGCGAATGTGGGGGTAAGCGGCCAGCCGAATCGCCACAGGGGCTCTGTCGGCAATGCCTGATGAAGCTCGGCCTGCCAGGCGGCCCCAAAGCTAACCAGGTCAAGACCTCGGCCAACCAGAGCGATATTCCCACAAATGTCACACCACCTGCCGGATTAGTATCGCCCGAGCCGGAAGAATTGGCCAGGCAGTTTCCGCAACTCGAAATCCTCGAACTGCTGGGGCAGGGCGGCATGGGCGTGGTTTACAAGGCCCGCCAAAGGCAGCTTGACAGGCTGGTGGCACTGAAAATTCTGCCGCCGCAAATCGGTCAAACGGAAGCTTTCGCCGAAAGATTCACACGCGAGGCACGTTCGCTGGCCAGATTGAGCCACCCTCGCATCGTCATAATTTACGATTTCGGCCACACGGAAGCCGGCCTGTACTACTTTATTATGGAGTATGTGGACGGAACGGATTTACGCCGGGTAATTCAAACCGGCGAGCTTTCAGCAACCGAGGCACTCAAAATTATACCACAGATTTGCGAGGCCCTGCAGTACGCCCATGAAGAGGGAATCGTTCATCGTGACATCAAGCCTGAAAACATCCTTCTGAACAGAAAGGGGCAGGTAAGAATCGCCGATTTCGGCCTTGCCAAGCTTTTGGATCGCCCGGTAACCGGCCCCACATCCATGCTGACAAAAGTCGGCCAGCAGATGGGTACGCCGCATTACATGGCCCCCGAACAAATCGAGCACCCCTCGGAAGTGGACCACCGTGCGGATATTTATTCACTGGGCGTGGTGTTCTATGAAATGCTCACAGGCGAGCTGCCGCTGGGCCGATTTGCCCCGCCATCTCAGAAGGCGCAGGTGGACGTACGGCTCGATAATGTAGTTCTGCGGACTTTAGAGAAGGAGCCGGATCGCCGCTACCAGCACATCAGCGAGGTGAAAACGGACGTCGAGGCAATTTCCGCCGGGGGCCGGTCAGGTGTTTCGTATCGACCGGCGGCAGACGACGAGCTGGAAACTATTCGGCAGCGTATAAGGGCGCCGGGCATAGGTCTGATGATCGCCGGGCTGATTAATTGCGGCATAAGCCTTCTATTGCTGGTGGCCTGGTCGATAGTCAGCGTAACTTCGGGTCTAACGTCTCCCGGCGCGGTAATAACAGGAGGTATCGGGATTGTTTTTGCGGCGACGGGTCTGTTTACTGTTGTGGGGGCGCAGAGAATGATGCGGCTTCAGTCGTACGGATTGGCAGTGGCTGCCGGTGTTCTGCAGTTGATACCAAGCCCGGGATCGCTGCTTGGATTGCCGATAGGAATCTGGGCGCTGATTGTGCTGACGCGGCACGAAGTGCACGTGGCGTTTATCGAAGTGATGGAGAAAACACCGGAGGCCGGGAATAAAAGGATGGGAATAATCGCAGCCAACATTTTCGCAGCGGCGTCAAGTCTCATTTTCCTGGCCGCACTTATAGCGTCATTTGGCAGCCGGGAGTTCCCCTGGTTTGTACTCTTTTTAGGACCGCCGCTGCTTATTCTGGACTTAGTTTTATATAAGCGGTGGTTGAACCAGCCTGCGTTTAGTCTGGGATTACAGTCGGAGCGAGTCCGGAACGAGATAAAGAAAATGCTCGGCCGAAAAGAGCTGCTCAATGCCGGCGCGCCGGGCAGCACTCGTAGAAAGGCCGCCTGGTCGTTTATACTTGGACTCGTGAGTCTTCTGTCTGCCTCTTTCAATCCGGGATTCGCCAGCGGATTTGTGTTCGTTTTCCTGCCCGCCTTTTATTCCATCTTCCTGGCGGTGACGGTCATGAAGACCATTAAATCTTATCGAGACCATCGTTTGGATGTTGTCCTTGCAATCGTTGGAATTCTTGCCGCACTAATCGCCAGTATTGGATTGTTCGCCAGAATAATCTGACTAAGTGTTGTGAATATCAGGTACTCACCGAACCGCAAAGCTGCAGCAATGACCGATTCAGGACTCCGGCAGCTCGTATTGCAGGTCTTTTTCTCCGGCAGACTGCCTGGCGATATTCAGCAGCACGCCAACCGCAGCGGCCGACAGCAGCATGCTCGTTCCGCCGGCACTGACAAACGGCAGAGGAATGCCTTTTGTCGGCAGAACAACCGTTACCACGCCGATATTGAGCGCCGCCTGAATAGCGATTGCCAGAACAATCCCGCTGGCCAGAAGCTGGCCGAAACGGTCCTTGCAGCGAATAACGACAAGGATTCCCAGCGCAACAAGCATGATAAACAGTAAGATAACCGCCGCATTTCCAACGAAGCCGAGCTCTTCGCCGATAATGGCGAAAATGAAATCTGTCGTATCCTCGGGCAAATGGTCGTACTTGCAGATTCCTCTTCCCAATCCTTTGCCCCACAGCCCGCCGGAACCCAGGGCAATCAGGGACTGACTTGCCTGATAGCTGGACGAACCCGTCCACTTCTCGGGTTCCAAAAAAGCGCCAATTCGTTTCATGCGGGTGGGCGAGCTAATAAGCATAAATGTAAAAGCAGCGGCGCCGAACGGCAGGGGCGTCAGAATATGCCACCATTTAACACCTGCTATTATTAACATCAAAAAGGCCAAAAGTGCGATAAATGCCGCCGTGCCGAAGTCTTCGACGATTACAAGCGCCACTACTACGCCAACTACCAGGCAGACCGGCACAAATCCTCGCCAGTATTGCCTGATGCCGTCACGGAATTTATCGCATACGGCTGCAAGGAAGAAAATGACGGCCCATTTTGCCAGTTCCGATGGCTGGAAGCTCACGGCTATTGGCCCGAGCGGGACATTTATCCACCGAAAACGGACCTTATCCGGAACGAACTGCGGGAAAACCGGGTAAAAGCGCTGTGATAAAACGATGGCAAGCAGCACTATGCTCAGGACCAGCAAATAGACAGTCGGATTTCGCAGCCAGCCGTTGTCGAGGCTCAGCTTGCGATAGTTCATGCAGGAGAAAAAGTACATAACAATGCAGGCCAACGGGAAAAACAGGATCTGCCGCAGGCTGGAGTATTCGTAGAATTTCTGCAAGTCGATCTCCTGGCCGATGTTGGCGCTGGCCGAGAAGACAAAAACCGTGCCGATTGCCATCAAAATAACGACAACCATTGCGATGCTGTCATAGACCGGATTATTTCTCATCGTCAAAACCATTACATCCTGTTCTAATTACAAACTTCTTCTTGAATATATTTTCGGCAGTATGAGGCCAATTACAGTAAAAATTGTTTGCCGACCAAGGTTTTCAGGATAAGATTAACTACTCGATAAATTAAAGTTCTATAATTTTCAATCGGTATAAAAAATGAAACACATTATTTGCTACTTCCTGTCGTGCTTTGTGATCGGTATGACAGGATGCGAATCGCCTTCTTCACCTCAAAAAACAAAAGAAGAAGTTTATGACAATAACGCTATTTCAAATAGAAGTAAATTGAGTGCAGCATCAAAGCGTGCAATAGACAGAAATTACGACCAGGGTCCCGAGTGGTATTGCGGTTTTAGAAAGCAAGATCTAAAGGGCGATTTCCAATATGAAGAAGGTGTAATCCGCAGGGACCCAAGTGCAGTTATTCTGGTGGGTGAGACATATTATGTCTGGTACACCAGGGGTGAAGGGAAAGCGTATGGATTTGGCACAGGCGATCCTTCGAAAAAGGTTTTCCCATGGGATTTAACCGAGGTGTGGTACGCTACCTCGAAAGATGGGTGGCAGTGGAAAGAACAAGGGCTGGCAGTTGGAAGAGGGCCGCAAGGAGCTTATGACGACCGGGCGGTATTTACTCCCGAAGTACTGACCCACGATGGAAAATATTATCTTGTTTATCAGGTGGTCAAAGCACCTTATGTCAACCGTGTAAAAAACAACGTCGGCATGGCCATTGCCGATTCGCCGGATGGACCCTGGAAAAAATTAGATGCACCTATTCTCAAACCCCCCGATAACGGCCAATGGCTGGGTGATGAGGACAATCGCTTCAAAGTAAAAAAACAAGGCGATTTTGACAGCCACAAAGTTCACGATCCCACGTTGATGTATTATAAAAACAAGTTCTACCTCTACTACAAAGGCGAGCGCATGGGCGAGCGCATTACATTCGGCGGACGAGAGATAAAATGGGGCGTTGCTATTGCCGACAAGCCGGAAGGCCCCTACGTCAAGTCACAATACAATCCCATTACTAACAGCGGTCATGAACTATGTGTCTGGCCCTACCGGGGAGGCATTGCAGCCATGCTAACAACCGACGGCCCCGAAAGAAACACAATCCAATTTGCCCAAGACGGCATCAACTTCGAAATCAAATCGCACATTCAATGGGGGCCGCAAGCGGTTGGTTTAGTTCGTTCATTAGATACGGACAAAAGTCCCCTGGAAGCCATGCGCTGGGGACTCTGCCACGAATATAGAGGCGATTGGCAATACATCAGGCGATTCGAAAGTTACATGCCTCATGCCTGGTAATCAAAGCTGCACTATTCCAATTAAGTCTTTAATCTTCGACCGTCAACGGATGGCAGCCACTGGGCGAACACAGTGAGCGAAGCGGATGGCTTTCAATCCTTTTTGAAACAATGGCCTGTTTTTAACAATTCTGATTTGTCCTTGATTGGATTCTGAATGGCTGACAAACGGGTTTTATTTGCCGGGCACAGGCTTTATCGGTAAAATATTAGAGTATGAAGATTTTGTCCTGTAACAAAACACTCTCGGTGGCTTTATTCATGGTTCTGGCTGCCGGGCCCTTTCTGCGATCGGCCGAGATTACGGTCGAGCGGATCGAGGCTGATTGGCTTGCCCAGGATCAGGATCAGGTGCGCCACAGCGAAGCCGCTCCTGCGGGTAGCGGTATCGCGCCCGAGCAGGACGCAATCGGAGCCTGCGACGGCGTCAAAGACGGAAAGTGGGGATTCCACACGGAAAACCAGGACAATCCCTGGTGGCAGATCGACCTGGGCGATTCCGTGCCGTTGGAGCGTATCGTTATATACAATCGTTGTGACTTTGCGGACCGCGCCTCAAGGCTGGCCGTTTTGATTTCGGATAATGCCGAGACGTTCAGGCAATTCTATAAGCATGATGGGACGGCCTTCTTCGGCTATACGGATGGCAGACCGCTCGTGGTGGGATTCGACGGGGCAAAAGCCCGTTATATTCGCCTTCAACAGCCGGGCAGGAACTACTTCCACCTGGACGAGGTGGAGATTTACGCTCGCGGTATCGAGGGCAACATAGCCCCTGGCAAGTCCGCTACTCAAAGCAGCACGAGTCAGTGGTCAAAGCGGCATTCGAGAAGAACGAGCTATGACACGGCACGAATTGTCGCCCGCGGTTTGAAACTGGCGGAGAATCTGGTGCATCTGGGGCTAAACGTCGATGAGCAGGTAAGAACGCTCAACACATTGAACAAACGCAGCGAGCAAATGCATGGCGAGGCATCCGAAGAACTTCGCCGAGAGTTGTACCTTCGAGCCCGTTGGGTGGTTCGCAGGATGATGTTCTCGAATCCTCTGATCAACTTCGATACGATACTGTTCGTCAAGCGAGCGCCCGGTACGCTGCCTCACATGTCGGACCAATACTACGGTTGGTGGTCACGTCCCGGCGGCGGCCTGTTTCTTCTTCATGGATTCAAGGATAAGCAGCCGCGATTGCGATGTCTGACCGAAGGCTGGCCCGAAGGGAGCTTTCTGCGCCCGGATCTTTCCTATGACGGCGAGAAAATCCTTTTTGCCTATTGCAGGTATTATCCGCATGTGGCCGGCATGGAAAAAGTGGACAAAGAAAAACTGCCCGAGGACGCCTTCTACCAGATTTACGAAATGAACATTGACGGCACAGAGACAAGGCAACTGACTCGCGGCCGTTACGACGACTTCGACGCCCGGTACCTGCCAAACGGTGAGATTGTATTTCTGTCGACGCGAAAAGGTCAGTTCGTTCAGTGCAACAAGGCAAACACTGCCGCAACACAGCAGGCGACACTTCCCGACAGCTACGTCCGCTGCGGCGGTGACAACAAACGCCCATGTGCGGTCTATACGCTACACGTTATGGATCCCGGCGGCGGGAATCTCCGGCCCATTTCGGCCTTCGAGAACTTCGAGTGGACGCCGATGGTGGCCGATGACGGGCGGATTCTTTACGCGAGATGGGACTACATCGACAGGTTCAACGGTCACTTCATGAGCCTTTGGTCGACCAATCAGGATGGAACGAATCCTCAACTCGTCTATGGCAACTACACTACACGGCCCCAGTGCATTTTTGAGGCCCGTTCGATCCCGAATTCTCACAAACTCATTTTCACTGCTTCGTCTCACCATTCGATCACCGGCGGCTCGCTGGCCCTGCTGGACCGAACCTATGGAACCGAGCAGGCCGAGCCGCTGACTCGTCTGACGCCTGAGGTGTGTTTTCCCGAAACCGAGGGCTGGCCGGAAACGTACTATGCCAATCCTTATCCACTTTCGGAAGACCACTATCTCGCGGCCTGGAGCGACAGGCCGCTCCCGCCCCACCAGGGCAGCGGACAAGTGACCGATGAGCGCAATCCCGTCAACGCGATGGGTCTGTATCTGTGCGATGCGTTCGGAAACCTTGAGCTGATTTACAGGGACGGCATGATATCGAGTATGAATCCCATCCCCGTCCGCCCGCGGATCAAGCCGCTGGTTCAGCCGTCTCAGACCGATTGGGATGGCCCTCAGGAAGGATGCTTCCTCGTTCAGGACGTTTATAAGGGTCTCAAAGGAGTTGAGCGGGGTCTGGTCAAGAGCTTGAGAATTGTCGGCGTGCCCCCGAAAACACAGCCCTATATGGACTCGCCCAGTCTGGGTGTTTCAAAGGAAGATCCCGGTAAATATGTGCTGGGAACCGTCCCTGTTGAAGAGGATGGCTCAGCCTACTTTTTCGTGCCGTCCGGCGTGCCGGTGTTCTTTCAGGCTCTGGACGGCAATGGCCTGGCTCTTCAGACGATGCGAAGCCTCACCTATGTCCAGCCCGGACAGACGCTTTCCTGTGTCGGATGTCACGAGTCGCGAGAGCTGGCTCCCAGAGTGGCAAAGCGGCCCTTAGCTGCTCGTCGCGAGGCTTCACGGCTCAGTCCCGGCTCGGCCGGTTCGTGGCCGCTGCGTTTCGATGCCCTGGTGCAGCCTGTATTGGACAAATCATGTGTTTCGTGCCACAGCCCCGGCAGCAATGATGAACACGCGGCACACTTCGACCTGACGGCGAAGAATTCCTACCAAAACCTGATTTCATTCGCGGAAAAGGATCTGGAGAAAATCGCCTTCGAACGAGACGCTTCTATAGTGGGGCAATCTCCGGCAATGCACAGCAAGCTTTTTAATCTTCTGAGGCAGCCGGATGGACACCGGGGCGTCCGCCTGGACGATGACAGCTTTGAGCGACTGGCCACATGGATCGATGTTTACGCTCAAAAGCTTGGTTCCTTCAGCCAAGAGCAGGAACAGGAGCTGATAGAGCTTCGCCGGAACGTTCGTTCTCTATTGGCGGAATAAGCATCCGAGAGCGAACCAGAACCGGCGTGTGAATCCAAAATTTGCAGATAATTTTCAAAAATATCCGTTTTTAGGCGAAAATTCAAGGTCAGGTACTCCAATCACTCATCAATTTCGAGATATATAGAGATTTTTTGGACAAACGAATTCGAAGAATTCTGATATTTTGCAGTTTGTGGAATAGGTGCCTGTTATGTGCTTGATGGACTATCCTTAAAACTCAAGCAAAATGAGAAATGAGTCATCACGAGCAAAAAACTCTTGACAAAACGACTCGAAAAAGGTATAATATTCAAATGATAGGGTTTGCTTCAGCGTTCTTTGGGTAACTGTAGGCATTCACCTTGAAACGGCAATTGGGGGGTACCATGGGAGGGTTGAGGTTATAGTTCGGAGGCTCATTTATAATAGAGCTTCTTGTCTGCTATACGCCCGTGTATCTCCTCAATATCCCGGTGATTAGGACCAGTGCGAGTAATATAATAGTGACTAAAGATGTGTGGAGGATAAGTAATGAAAAGGGTAATGAGAATACTAAAAGCCCGGTACAGCAGGCAAGTTATCATATATTTACTGATTTGCTGTCTGGTTTTGAACACATGGCTTCCGGCCGTGCTGGCCACACCAAGCGGGGTTTCTCCCATTCAGGGCAGCTTCTCTGTTGGCACAAACGGTAATACCACAGTGGTAAACGTTCTTACCGACCGCACAATCATTAACTGGGAGAGCCTGGACACGTTGGGTGGTGCCGCTGATGTCCGAGAGACTCTCGCCTTCACCCAGAACAGTTACGGGACTCCTTTGACAAATTCTGCTGTTCTGAACAGAATATCCGGACCTGCTACTCAATTTAACGGAGACCTGAGTGCTCCCGGAATGCGCATTTTCATGGTTAATCCCGCCGGTATTGTATTCGGCAGCGGGTCGACTGTTAATGTCGCGCAATTGGTCGCTTCAGGTTTGAATATGTCAAACGATGCATTCAACGATGTCCTGGATGACGTTAGTAAGCCAATGGTCTTCTCCGACGGCTATGGGAACGTGGAAAATCACGGCACAATTAATGCCAATAAAGTTATTCTGGTTGGCAATAAGGTCCTTAATCTTGGCCCGATTGTTGCTAATGAAGGATTGGTTGTAATGGCCGCCGGCGATAACGTCTACCTTGCTCAGGATGGTAGCGGAGTTTTAATAGAACTCTTGGAAGATCCACTGAACACAATCGATGATGTTCAAAACGGTGGTTTAATCAATGCTGATAATGGGAAAATCACTCTCGCTGCCGGCGATACCTTTTCAAGAGCTGTATCTAATGTTGGTATCCTTGCCGCAGTGGGCGGCGAAGTAACGATGCAAGCTGCAAATGTTGAAAACAACGGTCTGATTACTGTTAGTAGCAGCACCAACGGCGGCAGCGTTGTCTTAGCAGGGACTGAAGAAGTAATAATGGGCACAGCCAGCTACATCGAGGCAAATGCCGGAACCAACGGAGACGGTGGAAGTGTAACCATACGAACTGATAGTCTGTTTCGGTTAGATGAAAACTTATCGATTACCGCTTCCGGCGGCAGCGTGTCGGGTAAAGGCGGTTCCGTGACAATCACATGCGATGACTTTGAAATTCTCGGTGACATATCCGTCTCACCCGGAAATAAGATTGAAGAACCGGGCAAGCTGGAGATTAACACTCCGAGCGTCACTATTGCAGACGGTGCGAATGCAGGTGCCACGGACACTCTCTACGAAGATGATATCGAAGCTCTCTCACAGGCAGGAACGAGCCTTATTGTAAACGCGGTAGAGGGCATTACTATCAAGGATATAACCGACGGGCCCGACGGTCTTGATCCCGGAGTAATTTCAGGCCAATTCGGCAGCATTGAGCTTCATGCAACAGGTGAAAATAGTGCCATTACGTTCGCGGACGACACCGACACGATCAGAACAACCCTCGGGGATATAGTTATCGAAGCCGGCAGCGGTGGCATAAATGTCGGTAATCTAACAACCGGCAAAGACTCATCTGACGAGAAACCCACTCCGGGTCAGATACTTTTGTCCACCAGCAATGGTGGTGACATAACCACGGGAGATCTGCTGATCCGGACTGGGCAGGGGCTTGCTAAAATCGATGTCGATTCTTCCGGTAACCTTACCGTTAACGGTGATGTTATCGTCGGAAGTGAATCTGACATCCAAAATGTTCTAAACGGCCAAAATGCTCACGCATCGATTTATCTAAGCGCTGCTGATAATGTGGAGCTCAATGGTAATGTGAGTGCGTACGCTCGAGGCATAGACGATGATATAACAGAAGACGATAAAACAATGGCCGAAATCAGGATTTTAGCTGGTACAGATCAGGATATGATCGGAGATGCTTTTATAGGAGGTGATATCGTTGCTGATGCAGAATCGTCAAATCAGGGAACCGCTGAAGCAATCATAGAGGTAGATGCATTTGGTAACATTACATTTGCCGAAGGTGCCGTGGCTCACGCTATAGTTGATGGCGGAGTAGCGGAGGCCGGGCCGGGTACTGGGGAAGATGAGGAATTTAGTGAAGGAGATCTTCCTGGTCACGCTCAAATCATCATCAATTCACAGGATTATCCAAAACCACCGCTGATAGGGATTTCAGACGAATTCTCAACGCCTAAAAGCGATGTTGTCCCTATTGACGTTCTGTCCAATGATACACAGGATGGTGAACCCGTGGTAGGCGGTAAAATCAATTCTTACACTGAACCAACAGCAGGCTCACTGACTATGATTCAAGAAGGCGATACAATCGTATCCTTCGAGTATAATCCGCCGGAAGACCTTAGCACTCTAACATTTGATGAGAATGGCAAGGCTACGGTTACCTTTACTTACATAGGAATAGTAGTAGTAGAAGGTGAAGAGCTTTTATCTGAGGAAACCACAGTTACTATCACATTGGTCAACAATCTTCCGGCCATAGTTAATGATTTGGCGACGACCATTCCGAATCAGCCTGTTAAAATCAATGTGCTCACCAATGATACTGATTTGGACTTGGATGACGTTCTCACAGTAATAGAAGGCGCAGTCACACCAAAGAACGGCACTTTAGTGCTGAACGATGATGGCACTTTCACCTATACACCGGGCGAAGGCTTTCTCGGAAAAGACAGCTTCACGTATTCGGTCACTGATGGCTCAAATGCATCATCAGAAGTGGAGGTACAAATTACGGTAGCTCACGCACCTATGCATCCGGCACCGGGCCTCGATAGAATAGGGCGGATAGATGTAGAAGTTTCGGGTTGTCCGGCTTTGGCGAAATGGGTGGCCAAGGAACTTGGAATCGACGAGAGTGCGATCGAGATTAGGATGGCAAACTCTCTGGCCTCCAACAAAGGCATTCAGCCGTACGATACGTATTCGAGGTTTAGAAATGCAGCGATAATTCTGCAGGATGCCGATGGCAGTCATATAGCCGCTCTGGTACAGGTAATTAATGAGTTCGCATCGAGTACTGCACCGCTGGCCGAGGAGCAGGTGCTATCAATTGCTGATGCAATAACAAGAAACACTGACAAAGACAGCTATTATGCTGTAGCCAAGGAATACATTGACGCTCTTATGACGTACACTGGCATCTTGAGCAGCGAAATGGGTGTTTCGACAAGAGAATCAGTACGATTTGTTACATATAAATATATTAGTCGATTGACTCAGGATCAGAATGTCGGCGTCGCTGCCTTCCTTGCGGCATGTTCATCTGTTCTTGGAGGATAAAAAGCAGGTTAATATTCTAATTTACGAAGTTTAAGTTTGCCGTCAGGGACTATTCAACCGTCCCTGACGGCAACTTTTTTGTAGAAACTATAATGCTTATTTGATAGCTTGTGCAATCCCTGTTGCCGAAAAATTTTCTTTGGGACATCCACTTTACGGCATTCCAGCAAACTTGCAACACTTACATCCACTTACCAATTAGTAGAGTTCATTAAATCCTTTTCGGTGAAAATAAATGGGGCCTGTACCAAACTAATCAGTACAGGCCCCGGAATAATACTAATCCTGATTATCGTCAAAATCTTACGGGCCGGCCTATTGGAAACTGAACGTATTTATGGAGATGGGCACATCAGAAGCGATCGCACCGGCTGTTCGGCAGGGTTTAGGGGTTGGTTTCATTTCCAATATGATCGTGCGAAAGATTTGCCGGGGTAATGTGCATATTATAAAGGTGCACGGCCTGGATATCGTCCAGAATATTTATTTCGGACGGCAGACCGTACAGCCGGCTTCAAGCGCTGAGGTGGCATTCTGGAATTTCATCCGTGATTTGGATACGTCGATTTTCAAAGCTGGTCAATTAGACCCGTCAGGCAGCGATTGACGATTCCTTAAGGCGAGTTGGCTGTGCAGCGTCTCAAACCAGATCACATGCTTCAACCGGCATCCAGTGCTGATCCTTTCCGTCCCATTTGACGTTGCAGCCTATGGGATTTGTCAGAGGAACGGACACGGGCTTGCCGGCCAGATGTTCATCGAGCGATCTTTCGAGGTCGTTGACCTTCATTTTGCTCGTATCGCGAGGATTATCCACGCCCCGGCCGGTATAAATGAGCCTGCGGTCTTTGTCGAATACGAAAAAGTGCGGCGTTCGCAACGCGCCATACGCCTTCGCAACCGCCTGCGGCTCGTCATAAAGATAGAGCCATGGGAATTTGCGCTGTTTCATCCGTGCAACCATATGCTCGAAATCGTCTTCCATATAGGTGTTTTTACTGTTGGAGTTGATGCCGACGAATTTCACCCCCTTAGTGGCGAATTTTTCCGCCGTCCGACGGGTGACCTCGTCGGAGCCGATGACATAGGGACAATGGTTGCAGGTGAAAAATATAACCAATACCCCGGCATCGTCGAAATCGGACAATTGGTACGTCCTGCCATCTGTGGCGGGTAGTTTGAAATCCGGCGCCCGTTCGCCTAATTGTAATGTAAAGGCCATGATTTATGCTCCTTAGAGTTAATAATAATTCTCATATAATTCGGATGCTTCAATTAGCCGGCACAAGCTACATAAGCGGCAGCGAATCTCTACGATTTGAGATTAACGTACTTGGCCGCAATCTTCTCGCCGGTCCTTTCGACCCAGCCTCGCAAAAGCCGCCGGTGCTTATCCAGAACATCTTTATAGTCCTCAACATCAGCGAGATTCTTCATCTCACCCGGATCAATTTTCAGGTCAATCAGTTGCTCCCGATGGCTGCCCGAGTCATATATACAATACTTATAGCGTTTTGTTCTCAGCATCCTGCCGTTCTGGCTCTCCGCGACAACGAAATCACGCCATTCTTTAGTATCTTTTCCTTCCGCCAAAGGCCGCAGGCTCCTGCCGGGCAGTCCTTCGGGCGTTGTTATGCCGGCGTAATCGCAAAGCGTAGGAAGAAGATCCAGGCCGTTGGAAGCCAGGTGCGTATCGTCGACGACACCTGCGGGAATCCTGCCGGCGTAGCTCATGATGAATGGCACGCGGACGGATTCCTCGTACAGCACGGACTTGTGTTCCATTTTATGCGCCGAGTCCATGTCGCCGTGGTCGCTGGTAAAGACGACCAGGGTATTATCTTCCAGCCCCGCCTCTCGAAGGGCGTCGAGCACGGTTCCGATTTCTCTGTCGACCATTTCGGTCAGCCGGCAGTACGCCCAGCGGTGCAGCCGCCATTGGTCCGCGGTCCAATTCTTACGGATGTGCGCCCTGAACGGCCTGGCGTTGACGTAGTTGAGCTTGATGCACTCCGGCTCGGCATCGGGCACGGCGTGATTTGCCGGCAGGGGGGGGCAGTTCGCCTCTACAAAAGCGCTCACGTCTCCGGTCTTTCGTGCCTGATCCAGCACGGCCTCGCAGGTTTTGGAATCCGTATTGCTCATCGGAGCCTTTTGCTGTGTGCGGTTAAAATCGTTGATCGCCATGTAGCAAATATCGTGCGGATTGATGAACGAGGCGAACAGCAGGAATGGTTTTTCGTGCCGGCCTTTCAAAAATTCGGCGCAGGCGTCCGCCAGAGTCTGGCGCGAGTCGCGCGTGAGATTTCGATATCCGAGATTCTCTATTCCCTTCATTTTCCCGGGCAGGTGGACCTTGCCGCCGTAGAGAGTTTCATAGCCTGCTTGCCGGAAGAGCCGGCCGAGCGATTGCCGCACCATCGTCTCTGTTACCGCCGCCTGAGCGGAGTCCTCGTTCCGGCCCATTCCAATGGCGCTTGGCATAAGACCTGTCTGCAGGCTGAACCGGCTCGGCACACAAACCGGATTGCTCGCAAAGGCTCTTTCGAACCGGACGCCGGAAGCGGCAAGCCGGTCCATCGCGGGAGTTTTAAGCCACTTGTTGCCTGTGCAGCTCATCATGCCGGCGTGCTGCTGGTCGGTCAAAATAAAAAGGATGTTCGGCCGGTTCTGCTTTTTAGGATTATCCCCGGCCGATGCTGGCTGGCCGAGCATCAATCCGGTAGCAACGGCCGCTGTCGTTGTGATGAATTCTCGTCTTCTCATTCTTTTCTCCAAAATCTAAGGCCCCGCCTGATCCGGTACCGTCGGCAGTCAATTCTATGCCGGAGTGCGGAAAGGCTACGCCCACTGCTGTAATTCGATAATATTCCCTTCGGGATCGGACATATAAATCAACGTGATTGTGCCGGCATCGCGAATCTCGACAGTTACCAGCTCCCCGGCGCATCGGCCGCCTGCGGCGATGACTTCGTCCCGGGCCGCTCCGACGTCGTCAACCTCGAAGGCGAGATGCGCAAGACCCGGACGATTGATTGCCGTTGCCGGGCGCTGCTCGGTTCTGTTGTACTGGAATATCTCGAGCGTAGGCCCGTCATCGCCATAACCCGGCAGCCGCAGATGAGCACCGCGGACCTCGGCGCCGGGCACGCCCGTGCACCTCTCGACCCACCGGCCGACGGCGGCTCGCTCCGGCGGAACCGGCTCGCACCCAAAACACCGCTCGTAAAACTCCGCCACCTTCCGCCAATCCCGCGCCACGATATTCGTGTGTCTGTATTTCGCCTTCACGTTTTTCAATCCATATATTTTGGCACGATGTTGGTTTCAAACCAGTTATTATTGCTGTTCATCGAAATTATTCTTTTCTCCCTTGTCGATTAGAGAATCGACGTTGTCCCCACTTAGTTTTGTGAATCGTGGAGGCGATCTGCGCCATTGAACTTCGGGTCCGGTATGTTCACGGATGGCTCTAATAACAGTCTGAAGTTCCGTGACTCGCCTTACCGAGATAATAACGAGGCCTTTCCCTACGACAGTCGCTCCGGTGATTTGACCTTTCGATATGTCAAGATTCACTTGAACAATGTCGCTGTAGCCGAGGATGGTTTTGTGTCCAAGAAGCAAGCTGCCGGGGTCAGGGCCGGCGATGAAGTCATTTCCAATCAGGACATCCATCTTACTCAAACAAAACGGCCCAAGAAAATGGAGGATGCCAAGAAGGAC
>Ga0307378_10004731_pt1 | contig 19239 bp, 18 predicted proteins | sample UN1MG_FD_202238 | JGI IMG/M metagenome (GOLD analysis project Ga0307378, IMG submission 202238) | Soil microbial communities from Risofladan, Vaasa, Finland - UN-1 | ecosystem: Environmental > Terrestrial > Soil > Coastal area > Acid sulfate soil | place: Finland: Risofladan, Vaasa | collected... | reverse complement strand
CGGAAGAGGGCGGTTCCTTCGCCCACTCAAGCAGCAGGCACTCGACGCCTTCGGTTCTCACCACGAGTTTCATGCCCTCCTCAGCGCCGAGCACCTCAATCGCCGTCGCCAGACCGTCGGCCTGGGCCGGGTCGGGTGAAACCACCGTCACGCTTGCCAGGCGCGTGGATACGGGCCGGCCGGTCCGCGGGTCAATAATGTGGCTGTACCGTTTGCCGGCGATGGTAAAGCCGCGGTAGTAGTGGCCGCTCGTGGCGACAGCCAGGTCGCCGATGTGGAGGCGTGTAAAAAGCCGCCCCGGTTCGTGGGGCGATTGGGCGGGAGCGCGCGGGTCCTGGACGCCGACGAGCCACCGCGGGTCGCCGCCGGGGGGAACGAGGCTCGGCGGCCGTTGGCCGGCTGCATACACGTCGCCGCCGGCATCGACGAGCACAGCCGTGGCGCCCGCCCGCTCCATCCGCCGCACCATGCGCCCGATGATGCAGCCCTTGGCGATGCCTCCCAGGTCGAGTCTCATGCCTTCCCTGGTGAAACCCACCAGGTGCGCCGGCTCGAGCAGGTTTTCCTGCGAGGGGAGGGCGCTTTGGGGCGTCCTTGCCGTCACGTTCCGTGCGACCATCATGGTTTCCATCTCGATCTCGACCTTATCCATGCCGACCCGCTCCAGCGCTTCGGCGATGTTCCGCTGCTCGGGCTCTTTGCCTTCCTCGGCCGCTTTCCGCCACAGTTCCAGCAGGGGACCGATGGTCGGGTCGAACGCGCCGCCGGTCTCCTCCCAGACCTCCTTCGCGGCCGCGAGGCAATTGGCCACAAGCGGGTGCACGAAAACCGTGAACGGCGGTTCCGATTGGTTGATTTGGCTGATGTGTGAATCCGGGCGGTGGCAATCGAGCAGCCGGACACACTCGTCCATCTCCTTCCACGCGTCGTCGAGGGCGCGGCGGGCGATTGGGTTCGAGGGGGCGACGACGCGGACCGTCACAACCGTGTTCATCGCCTCGCGCGTTTCGACCTTCTCGACGGGTCGGCGGGCACAGCCGGCGGCGAGGCCAAGGACGAGAAAAATCAGGAACCCGCGTTCTGCGAAGCGGCCCGGCATTCGGTTCAACCCTTTCTTCGGCGCAGCCTTGGCGGACGGGGGCGCGAAACGATCAGTACTTGTATTCCGCCTGGCACGAACCTTCGCGGCTGACCATGCACGGGCCCACGGGATGGGCCGGTGTGCACGCCTTGCCGAACAGGGGACACTCGTGCGGCTCCAGTGCCCCGCGGATGACGTCGCCGCAGCGGCAGCCGTGCTCGTCTGCGCCGGTTTCGTCCGGCGGCCAGTCGAGGTCGAGCCGGCTGACGGCGTCGAATTCGCCATACGCCCGGCGAAGGGTCATGCCGCTCGCCGGAATCGGGCCCAGTCCCCGCCAGACCGCCTCGGCCGTCTCGAAGACGCCCGCGATTCGGCGCAAGGCTTCGGGGTTCCCCTCCGGCCGCACGGCCTGCTTGTAAACGTTCTCGACGCGTGCTTCGCCCGCGGCCAGTTGCCTCAGGATAGCCGCCACGCCGGCCAGGACCTGCTCGGCCGTGAACCCGGCCACGACGCACGGGCGGCGGTAGCGTCGGGCGAGCGGCTCATAGGCGCGGCTCCCAATGACGACGCTCACGTGGCCGGGGCAAAGAAAACCGTCGATTCGGACCTCGCCGCCGGCAAGCAGCGCATCCATCGCCGGAATGATCCACTTGTGCGTGGAGAGAACCTGGAAGTTCTTGAGCCCCTCGTTCCGCGCCGTTTCCAGGGCGACGGCCGTGCCGGGCGCGGTCGTCTCGAAACCGATGGCGGCAAAGCAAACGGTTTCGTCCGGCGTCCGCCTGGCCAGATCCATCGCTTCGAGGACGGAATAGACGACCGCAACGTTCGCCCCGCAGGCCTTTTCCTCCTCCAGGCTCGATCGCGAGCCCGGCACACGGACCATGTCGCCGAACGTTGCGACCGTGACGCCGTCGCGTCCGGCCAGGGCGATGAGCGTGTCGATGACGCCCCGGGGCGTCACGCAGACGGGGCAGCCGGGCCCGCTGATTAGCCGGACCCGTTCGGGCAGGAGGCTTCGCAGCCCCGTCCTTCGGATCGCCACCGTATGGGTCCCGCAGACCTCCATGAGGGCGATGGGGCCTTCGCCGGGAATCGCGGCGGCGGCCTCGGTGATGTCGCGTTTGAGGTTCTCGATTCCTTGTGCGGTCATGGATTGGATTCGGGTGCGGACGGCGCCGGTCCACCGACGCCCGCCAGGCGGTCCATCTCATCGAGCAGGGCATTCGTTTCGGCGGCGTCGTCGGGTGTGATTTTCGTAATGGCAAAGCCGGCGTGAAGCAGGACCCAGTCGCCCACGCCGGCGTCCGGAACGAGGGCTAGACCTGCGCGGATGCGGTTGCCGCGCACGTCCACCACGCCGGCGCCGGCTTCCATCTCGACGATTCGGCCTGGAACGGCTAGGCACATGCTGTCGGCTCCTGTTTTGCCGGCATCAGACGCGCCGCGGCGACATAGGCCTGGCCGAGGGCCACACCGCCGTCGCCCGGCGGCACCTGGCGGTGACCATACACGTTGAAGCCGTCGGCTTCAAGTTTGGGCACGAGGAGCCGGACCAGCCGATCGTTGGCGAAGCATCCGCCGGCCAGGGCGATGCGCGCAAGGCCGGTCTCGTCGCGTGCCCTCACGGCGGCGTCGCGCAGCATCGCGGCGACCGTCGCATGGAAACGGGCGCTGATGGTTGCGGGGTTGCGACCGGATTCGGCGTCGGCGACAACGTCGCGGACAAGCGGCGCCGTTTCGAGCGTCCATCCGCCACCTTTTTTCGGCTCGGACAGTTCGAACGCGTAAGACGGTCCCGATGCATCGGGATCGGGGGCGTCGCCGGCGGCCGCTTCCAATTCGATGGCCGCCTGGCCCTCGTAGGAGTTCTCCGCGCAGACACCCGCCAGCACGCTCACGGCGTCGAACAGGCGTCCCAGGCCGCAGGCCCTCGGGGTGTTGACGCGCTTGGCGAGCATCTCTGTCCACAGGCGAAGATTCCGGTCGGTCGCCTCGGCAAGATGACCTACGCGCCGGCGCTGGGCTTCTTCCGCGCCGAACGCCTGGACGAGGAACGACCAGGCCGTCCGAACGGGGTGCTTGATGGCGGCATCGCCCCCGGGAAGCGGAACGTATGCCAGGTGGCCGAGCCGCTCGAAGCCGGCGGCCGAGGCGCGCAGGACCTCGCCGCCCCAGATCGTCCCGTCCGGGCCGTAGCCCGTTCCGTCCATCGCGAGGCCCAGGATCTCGCCTTCCAAACCGTGCTCGGCGCAGACGGACGCGACGTGGGCGTGATGGTGCTGGACGCCGATTAATCGCATGCCGGCGCCTTCGGCGCGGCGGCGGGCGTAGCGGGTCGAAAGATACGCCGGATGCAGGTCGTGCGCGACGACGGAGGGGACAACTTGGAGGAGGCGTTCGAGTTTCTCGATGGCCTCTTCGAAGTAGCGTGTGGCCAGGGCGTTTTTCAGGTCGCCGATATGCTGGCTGACAAACGCCTCGCGGCCGCGGACGAGGCACACACAGTTTTTGAGTTCCGGGCCGACGGCCAGGATCGGCGCTGGCGCCTCCAGCGGCAACCGGAGCGGCCGGGGGGCGAACCCGCGGCCCCGCCGAAGCATCAGCGGCCGACCCTGCTGAATCATCGTCACCGAATCGTCGCAGACGGTGTGGATGGGCCGGTTGTGCAGCAGGAACAGGTCGGCGATGCCGGCGAGGCGGCCCACGGCCTCGTTGTTCTCGCGGCAAAGGGGCTCTTCCGAGAGGTTCCCGCTGGTCATAATCAGCGGCGGGAAATCGTCTTCGAATAGGAGGTAATGGATGGGAGCATAGGGCAGCATGAAGCCGAAGTAAGGGCTTCTTGGGGCGACAAGGGACGAAAGGTCGTGGTCGGGCCGCTTGGGCGCGAGGACAATCGGCCGCTCCTTCGACTCCAGAAGCGCCCGCTCGGCCTCGCCGACGCGCGCCCGGCGGGCGACGGCTTCAACCGACGCCGCCATCATGGCGAACGCCTTCTGGTCGCGGCCCTTGCGGCGGCGGAGTTCTCGGACGGCCGAGTCGTTTCGCGCATCGACCGCCAGATGGAACCCCGTCAGTCCCTTGATGGCGACGATGCGGCCTGCGAGCAGCGCGTCGCGCACGGTGCGGACGGAATCGTCGCACGGGACAGGGTTGCCCGCCGCATCGTGAAGCGCCAGGTGCGGACCGCACGCCGGGCACGCGTTCGGCTGGGCGTGGAAACGCCGGTCGGCCGGGTCGTCGTATTCGGTCCGGCAGGCGGGGCACATTTTGAAGCCGCGCATCGTGGTCTTCGGCCGGTCGTAAGGGATGTCGAGGATGATGGAGTAGCGCGGGCCGCAGTTCGTGCAGTTGATGAACGGGTAGCGGTGCCGCCGGTCGGCGGGGTCGGCCAGTTCGCGGGCGCAGTCGGGGCAGGTGGCCATGTCCGGCGAGATGAGCGCTGCGCGCTCGCCGCCGCCGGACGGAGCGATGCGAAAGGCGGTTTCACCCTCGGGGAAAACCGTTTCGGATTCGACGGAGGTGATTTCGGCCAGGGGAGGGGGGTCTGCGGCGAGCGCCGCCAAAAGTGAGTCCACTCGATCCGAGGGGCCTTCCAACTCGATCAGAACGCCCTCGGCATCGTTCAAAACCCATCCGCCCAGGCCGCGCTCGACGGCCAGACGGTACACGGTGGGCCGAAAGCCGACCCCCTGGACGATTCCCCGCACGCGAATGCGCCGGCGGACCGTCTCGGCCGAGAGGGTGAAGCGGCTTCTTTTCAGATGCGCCACAGGCCCCTCCATGAGTTCTGAAGCCCTCTATTATACGGCTGCGAATGCAAAAGCCAACCGGAACCGCAGAGAGGCCGAAGGGCGTTGTGATTCCGTGCGGCAGGGTCGGCGGGAAGGGCGGAAAATCGGGAAAAGGTGGGAGGTGCACCTGATTTCGACCGAATAAGGAAAGGGTTCCCGTGTTGATTGACACGCGCCGTCGGGGGGTCTTATAATGCGCTTGCCGGGTCGGACGCTGGAATCGCCCGCCGACGAGCCTGGTTGCTTTTGACACAAGGGCTTACATGAGCGAGCCGGAAGAACATTCGGGCGGCAGTGAGCCGTGGCTGGGCGAGGGGGCTCCTTGCGTCTATTGCGGGAGGGTTATCCCGCGTGACAGCCGGCGGTGTCCCCACTGTCGGACCTCCTTTTCTCTGGCGGTTCGGCGAGCGTCGCGCGAAGTAATCGGCGAGTGGTTCTATCTGGACCCTCAGAACCCGAGCGGTCGGGGAGTGACCTTCGAGGCCATCGTCAAGATGGTTGAGAAAGGGCGCATTCGCCGCGACGCCATCGTGCGGGGCCCCACCACCCATCAGGACTGGATGTGTGCCGCCGAAACGCCGCGCCTGGCCAAGTATCTTGGCATGTGCCCTCACTGCTTTGCGGAGGCCAAACCAGAGGATACCTACTGCACCTCCTGCCAGTTGAATATGAACCAGAAGCCGCCGGACGCTCGGCCCGGTGTGCCGCCGGAGTTGGTCAAGGAACCGCACCATCGGGCTGCGCACGAGATGGAGGAGAAGTTGGCGGCGGCTCCGGCCGAGGCGCTGGCCGCCGCTGAGCCGGTCGGCAGGGAAGGGGGCGTGGCGGCCGCAACAGCCTTCGCCGAGGGACCGACGCCCACACCGGCGCGGCAGCTGCACATCGGTCTCAGGACCGGTCGCCGGCGGCCGAAGTTGTGGGTGGTTCTGGCGCTGACGTGGATAACGCTTACTCCACTCGTCCTGTTTCTGTTCTTCGCCCCGCCGGAGTGGAAAAAGGCCTTCGTGGAGTGGCGAGATGCAACCTTCGGAACGGCCGGCGCGCCCGAGGGCGCCGGGCCGAACGGCTTGGGTCCGACCGCCCCGGACGACTCGGCTTCCTGGGTCAACGAGCAACTGAACCGGGCGGACGAGGAGGTGGCCGCGGGCCGGAAAGCGACGGGCCGGGCGGCGTCGGAGCATTACGCCGGCGCCATTGCCATCTACCAGGACCTTATCGACAAGACCGGAGATACGACCTGGGAGGCGCGCATCCACGACCTGCGCCGGAAGATCCAGGAGGAGCGGCGCCGGCGGCTGGACGAGCTCCGCGAACGGATCGAGTTGGCCGACCAAATGGCCAAACAGCACCGTTACGACGATTCTTTGGCGATTCTGCGAAACATCACCAGCGACGACCGGGACTTGCTGGCATCCATCAACGTCAGCGTTCAGAAAATGGAGGCCGACATCAAGGCGGCCGCGCAGCGACGGCGGGAGGAGCGGCAGAAGCAGGAAGAGGAACTTGCGGGAGAACTCGAGCGTGCGAAGCGCCTTCAGGACGAAGGCCGTCCGGCCGACGCCCTCGCCGTTTATGACCGGGTTGCCTCTGCGTTTCCGGCCGACCTTGTCGTCGAGCATATCAAGATTGATGAGGTCCGGGCGGCGCTGAAGGCCCGGATTGAGGCCGCGCCGTCGGAGCCGCCTTCATCCGAACCGCCTCCGTCGGAGCCGCCGCCTGCCGAGGCGCCGAAGATGACGGAGGAGCAGATTAAAGCCGCCGTCGCCGGTCTTCTTGAGGAGGCCGAAGCGCTGGAGAAAGAGGAGAAGTTTGCCGAGGCCCTCGGAAAACTCGAGGCGATTGAGAAGTTCGACGAAAAGTATCGGCCCGAGTCCCTGGAAGAAAACATCGCGCGGGTCAGGGACCTGAAAGAAACGGCCGAATTCTTCGGGCTGTAAGAGCGCCCCACGGATTTCGAGCCGCGCTCATCGCAGTCGAGAAATACGCCCGGACCTGTCGGTCCGGGCGTCTCTTTGGCGGTAGCAAGCGGCTATTCCTGGTCCATCTCGGCGGCGGGTCTGGTTGGTCCGGCGGGTTCTTTCGCCGCATCTTCAGACGTTTGGATGGCTGCTTCAGGCCCTTGGACGCGGATGACCACGAGGACCTGCTCTTCCGGCAGGCGGGCTGCCCTGCGGAACGCCTGGTCGGCATCCCAGAGCCGCACGAGATGGGCCTCTTTCGCTTTCTCCTCCTCCGGCTTCCGGGCGGCGGGGGCGCCCCCGGCTTGCGATTCGGACGCTTCGACAGGGGGGCCTTCCTCTGCTTCGGCTTCCTCGGCAGGAAGGGCTTCGGCGGAAGGCTCGGCGGTCTCCTTCAGCGCCTTCTTGTCGCCAAGTTGGGTTTCGGGTGGCCGCGGTGCTTTGGCCTCACGTTCGCCGGACCATGCGTATGTGTCCCTTAACCCCTCCGCGAGGTCTTTCTTGTCATCCTGGCGGAGGTGGGCCTGGTTGGCGCGAATCCTGCGGCTCAACTCGTTGGTCTCGTTTGCGACCGCCAGCCGGTCGAAGGTGGCCAACTGGCTCTCGAAGCGCGCGAGTTGGGCGCGGTCGGTGATGATCAGCCAGGTGTCCTCGCCGTCCTGGCGGGCTTGATAGTAGAATCCGTTGGCGGTTTGGCGGTCGAGCGTTTCCTTCTTCAGCCCATCGGCGGGTGCGGTCTTGAGCGCCGGGCCTTTGGCCGGAACCCCGATGTCCAGGGCTGCCGCCAAGGCGTCGGCCTCGTCCACGGGCCGCCAGTCGTTGGCGTGGAACAGGAGTTGAAGGTCCTTGTTGGCCCGGCCGCGCGACGCCGTCTGAATGATTAGTGTGTTGTCCGCTGCCTTGAGGTTGTCGAGCGTGGCCACCTGTTTGAGTTCCTCGACCGGCGCTTCGGCGTTGGCGACCCAGTTCATCGTCCGCTGGACCTGAACGGGACCTTCAGCGGCACGTCGGACCGGCGCTTCAGCAACGGCGTCACCGAACGTCTCCGCGACCGAAGAGCCTGCCCCGAGCCTGTCGAGGGGTCGCGGCTCGAACGGCTCCGCGGCCGTTGCCCAGGCGCCGGCCGCGGCCGAAGGCGCGCCGCCCTTCTGCGCGTCGGCCGGAACCAGTTCCGCCGCCGGAGGCAGATCACCTCTGGCGACCTCGACCTTTGCGAACCCGCCGTTTCCGACGATGTCTTCGTCCGCCTCGCCGGCGCGCTTGCCCTTCAACGCGAGGGCCCCACCGGTTTTTCCAGCCGGGGCGTCCGGTCGGCCTTCGGCCGCTTTGTGCAGGGTTTCCTCGACCCGGTGGGTCACGGCGCCTTCCGGCGTCAGCGCAGGCCTTCGGGAATCCAGGAAGGCGAAAATCCCGATACCGGCGGCCAAGAGAAGCGTTGCGGCCACGGCGAGGGCTCGCGGCCAGGGACTCTTGCGGTGGAGCGCGAGCGTCCGCTCTTGGGGCGGTCTTTCGGCCCAGGAGCCGGACGGCGCCAGGATGGCGCGCCGCTCAATTTCCCGCTGGACATCCTCGGACAAGTGCTCCGAGGCGGCGTGGGCCGGGATGCGGCCCAACAGGTCGGCCGTCGCCCGGAGGTCCTTAAGCAGGGCCCGGCAATCCGGACAGGCGTCCAGATGCGCCCGGACCGCCGCCGACAGTTCGGCCGTCAGTTCCCGATCCAGATAGGCCGACAAGTGTTCACGAACTTGGTCGCATAACATGGTCGGTTGCTCCGACGCCGCTCCCCCATGCCTAACGGTTTACGCATTCAGTAACGGCTGCAACTTTTCCCTGAGCGTGAGCCGCGCCCGGTGCAGCCGGGATTTGACCGTTCCTCTTGCGATGCCGAGAATCCGGGCGATTTCGCGGTAATCGCAGTGCTGAATGTCTCGCAGGACCACGACGGCCCGGTGCTCGTCGTCCAGTTGCGAGAGGGCCCGCTGAACGGTTGCTTCGGTCTCGGCCGCTTCGAGCGGCGCGGCCGGGTCCGCCGACGTCGGGTCCGCCCATCCGTCTCCTCCCGGATTCGCATCGTCCGCATCGCCCATCGGCGACACCAAGCGAACCTCTTTTCTTTTTCGGCGGTGGCTGAGGCTCGTGTTCACGGCAATTCGGAAGAGCCAGGTGTAGAGGCTGCTGTTGCCGCGAAACCCCGCCAGGTTTTCATACGCCTTGACGAAAACGTCCTGGACCAGATCGCGTGTATCCTCGGCCGATCCCACCATGCGATAGACCGTGTTATAGATGCGGTCCTGGTATCGCTCGACGATTCTGCCGAAGGCGGCCGAGTCGCCGCCGACGACCTGGCTGACCAGTTCCTGGTCGGCCGGACCGCCTCGGATTCCCCGTTGCGATACCACCGTTTGGAATCCAATCTCTTAGACGCCCACGTGGAGGGCGGGTTCCCTAAATCCGGGCCATGCGATGACCGGCGGGGTAACGCCGAAAGCCCTGCAGCCTTGCCTCCGTCCATAGTATAAGCGGCGGGATGCGTTCGGACAAGTCCACGCTCGGCATCCCCTTTCGAGGCCCCGAAAGGGGGTGGGGCCCCTTGCATAGAACGCGGCCGGTGGGGGGTTGTTTCACGGCAACTTGGCGGGTTCGCCGGCGGGAACCGCGGCGCGGCGGGCAACGCCGACTTCGGAAAACCAGGGGCGCAGCCGGCCACGCTTGCGGTCGCGACGGCGCTGTGCTATCATGCACCGCCCGAAAACGTCAAGCGGCGAGGAGACCATGACCGAGGAGCGACGAGGTATTGCCTGTGCCGGCAACTGGATTATCGACTATCTCTACATCTGTGACCGCTGGCCGCGAGAGGAAACCATTTCATACATCCTCGAAGAAAGCCGGGGCACCGGTGGGGCGCCGTACAACTGTCTGGTGGACCTAGCGACGTTCGGCCCACCGCCCAAACCGGACGGCCCGGCCGGCGAGCCGATCCCACTGGAAGCGATCGGTCTGACGGGAAACGACGCCGACGGCGAGTTCATCCGCCAGGACATGGCCCGCTGCGGCATCGACGCCGGCGCCTTAAGCGCCACCGATGCCGCGCCCACTTCCTACACGCTTGTCGTGGTGAACAAGCCGACCGGGCGTCGCACGTTCTTCCACAACCGCGGCGCAAACGTCCTGTTCGGCCCTGAGCACGTGCCCATCGAAAGAACCAAAGCGCGGCTCCTGCACCTGGGGTATCTTCTGCTTCTGGACCGCTTCGACGAGCCGGACGCCGAGTTCGGCACCGTGGCGGCAAGGCTCCTCAAGCAGGCACAGGACGCGGGGATTGAAACGAGCATCGACGTCGTCAGCGAAGACAGCACGCGCTTTTCAGAGATCGTCAAACCGGCGCTTCGGCACGCCGACTTTTGCATCCTGAACGAATTCGAGGCGGGGCGGACAACAGGACACGAACTTCGCCCCGGGGACCAGCCCGACCCGAAAGCGATTCGCGCCTCAAGCGAGGAACTGCTGCGCCTGGGCGTCACGCGCCTCGTCTGCATCCATATGCCCGAGGGCGGTTACGCGCGGACGGCCGACGGTAACGAACTCTGGCAGCCAGCCCTTGCACTGCCCGACGGCTACATCCGCGGTGCCGCGGGCGCGGGCGACGCCTTTTGCTCCGGCGTCCTCTACGGCCTGCACGAGCGGTGGGACCTGAAGCGGACGTTGACACTCGCGGTGTGTGCGGCGGCGGTCAGCCTGTCGGACCCGTCGTGCACCGACGCGATGTGCAGCGTCGCCGAGACGCTCGCCCTGGCCGACCAGTTCCCCTTCCAACCGCCGGTCCTCTGATAAAGTAGGCGGCGGCCCGCCGCAGCCTACCGTCTGAAACCGCTCAGACGGGTGCGACGTGCTGTGTCGCAGCCGTGCTGCTTGGCAGGCGATCCGGTCACCCACCGCCGAGGGCCTTGCGGCGGTAGGCCTCGACCTCCATGTTGCGAATGGCATCCTGCTGTTTGGGCGAGAGGGGTTGCGGCTTGCCGGCGATGAGGGCGGCCATTTGGATCTTGGCTCCCTCCTCGATGCACATCATTCGGACGAGGGCCTCGCGGGCCGTGCGGCCGAGGGTGACGAAGCCGTGGTTGCGAAGGCCGACGGCCGGCGCGCCGGTGGCCAGCGCCTCCTCGACCGCTTTGGCGAGTTCCGGCCCCGCCGGCATGATGAACGGCACGTGTTCGACGCGGTCTACAAAGGCGATGAAGTCGGGCGTGAAAGGCTTGATGTCCGCGCCTCCGCTGATGAGTCCGACAGCGGTCGGCGGATGGGCGTGGCAGACGAAGTTCGCATCGGGACGCGAGCGAAGCGCCCGCAGGTGCAGTTCCCATTCGCTCGCCGGGCGGGGACCGGAAAGGTGCTCGCCGGATGCGATGTCCACGACCGACCACTGGTCGCGCTCGAGTTTGTCCATGTCATAGCCCGACGGCTTGATAACCATCCGGTCGCCGTCCCGCGCGCTGATGTTTCCCCCCGACCCGACCACGAGCCCGTGCTCGGCGAGTGCGCGGCCGAGCATGTCCAAATCGTCGATAACGGTCACCGTGTTTACCCCTTCTTTCCTCGGCTAAGAATCTGTTTCATAACTCCCTCTCCCTTGATGGGAGAGGGGTGGGGTGAGGGTGAACGCCCCGAATCAATCCCCTTATCCCCCTCACCCTGCCCTCTCCCGCCGGGGGAGAGGGTTGTGAAACAGCCTCTAAGCCCGTTTCGCGAGCACCTCTTTCTCGTATTGTTCGACCTCAGATATCCAGGCTCCCGCGGGAGGAACGCTGCTGCGGAGGCAAAGCATGTTCCACGCGGCGCCGAACGGCATGGTTTTCATTTCTTCCATGAGGGCGAGTTTCTGGGCGCCTTTGCCGCCCGCCTCGAGTTCCTTCAACGTCTGCGAGGGGTCGAGCAGGGCATAGAGAATGGCCTTTCGCGTGGCGCGTGCGCCGATGACGTAGGCCGCCGGCCGATTGATGCTCGCGTCGAAGAAGTCGAGGGCGATGTCGGCACGGTCCAGCGCGTCGCCGCGCGCCAGTTCCAGGAACACGTTCCTCAGGTCGTCGTTAAAAATCACGACGTGGTCGCTGTCCCATCGGATGGGCCGGCTGACGTGAAGGAGGAACCGGTCCTGAAACGCCAGGATGGCCGACAGTTTGTCGTGAATCGTCTCGGTGGGATGAAAGTGCCCCATGTCCAGGCACACCATCACGCCGCGCGACTGGGCATAGCCCAAGTAAAACTCGTGGGAGCCGACGACGTAATCTTCGCTCCCCAGGCCGAACAGTTTCGATTCGACCGAGTCAACGCACAGGGTGCGGTCGATGCCGAGGGCCTCGTCGAAGATGGCGTCGAGCGACTCGACCAGCCGGCGCCGCGGCGACCAGCGGTCGGCGGGCGAATCTTTCGACCCGTCCGGAATCCAGACGTTCACCGCGCAGGGGGTCTGTAACTGGCGGCCCATCGCCTCGCCGATGCGGCGGCACGCGATGCCGTGACGGATCCAGAACGCGCGCACGTCCGGGTCGGGATGCGACAGGGTAAACCCGTCGGCCGCCTTCGGATGGGCGAAGAACGTGGGGTTGAAGTCCAGGCCGATGCCCTGCGCCTTCGCCCACTCTATCCAGCGGGCGAAGTGTTTCGGCTCGAGCGCGTCGCGGTCCACCTTGACGCCGTCCGTCTCGGCATAGATGGCGTGGAGGTTCACCCGATGCGTTCCCGGAACGAGCCCGAGGACTTGGTCGAAGTCCTGGCGGAGTTCGTCGCCGTTTCGTGCCCGGCCGGGGTAGTTGCCCGTGGCCAGAAGTCCGCCGCCGTCCACCGGCCCTTCTTTCGCCTCGAAGCCGGTGACGTCGTCGCCCTGCCAGCAATGGATGGAGATCGGCACCGCCGCTGCGCGCTCGATGGCCGCTTCGGTATCCACGCCGAGGGGTGCGTAGGCTTCCCTGGCGTGCTGGTAGGCTTCACGGATTCGCTCGTGGGCCAGGCGAACTGCTTCTTCGCTCGGCCCCGAAAACTTTTCGTGGGCCATATCTTCACCTGGGTCGGTTCCCAAGCGGCCATTATGGCAAAACCTGGCGGCAGGTCAACAGCATCATGCCCGTTGGGCTACATATCAGCCACCTGGGGAGGATTGTGGCCTTCATAATGGCCCAAGGGGGTGTGCAAAGCAGGCATCAGGGGGCGAATTTTCTGTTGCGTTCCCCTTGACAAGGCCGATGTTATAGTGTATTATAACACAGGAAAGGAGGCCAGAGTTATGCTCGGCACGCGCTTCGGACAGTACTTGCGCAAACTCAGGCTCGACAGCGGCTTCGGTCTGCGGACCTTCGCAGAGACGATCGGAATGAAGCCGTCCAACCTGTCTCGTATCGAGACAGGGCGGATCGGGCCACCGACCTCTGCGGACCGGATCGCCGCGATCGCAGAGGCCCTTGGCCTGGGAGAGGATTCGCCAGAGTGCACGCAACTAAATGACTTGGCGGCCGAGGCCAGGCCTGGTAGGGTACCACCGGACGTAGAGGATTACGCCGGGCACCAATCGGGCGTGCCGTTGCTCCTGCGGACGGCCAAAGGGAAGCAACTCGATGAAGCAGAATTCCGACGGCTCGCCGAATACATCGAGGAACACTTCTAATACGCGACGCATGTTTCGCATCTCATCTTTGGAACGCAGCGCCGAGGCTCTCCTTGAGGCAGCGTTTCCTGATGGTCTGAGTATCCCGATAGACGTTGATTACGTCGCCGAAGCCTATCTAAACCTCGAAATCATACCGATCCCCGGCCTTGAAGCCAATTACAGCGTGTGGGGTTCTTTCTGGAAGACCGCAGAAGGACAGTACAGACTTATCATTGATCAAGACGTGATGGATGATAAGCCCAACCTCTACAGATTCACTTTAGGGGAGGAGATCGCGCATTACGTTCTCCACCGCAGCCATTTCGCTGAGGTGGAGGACGTCAAGCAGGCATGCCAAGTGCAGAAAGAGCTCCAGGCGGACTTGCACCACATGGAACGCAACGCCAAGTGGTTCTCTTCTGCTATTCTGATGCCGAGCCAAGTTGTTCGCGACGAGGCCAACCGAACCTATGGAACATTGGTTTCCCACGTCGGCTACGGTGACACTGATGCCATCGTGAAGAAGCTTGCTGGCCTCCTGGCACGGCAGTTCAGGGTTTCGCCCCAAGCCATGAGGATCCGTATGGACAACCATCCCTGCAAGGTCACTGAGGCAGTCGAAAGGGCCGTGACAGGCCATCATGCAGATCTCTGGGAGGAGCGCTGCTAGTCACTAATCCTGCGGCAGGATGATGACCTTCAGGGACTCGCCGCCGGGCGTCGCGACCAGGCGGAAGCCTTCCTGCGTCTCTTCGAGCGGCAGGCGGTGGGTCACCATCTCCGCGGCCGGGACGCGGCCCGCCCGAATCAGTTCCAGCGCAACCTGCGCGTCATACGGGCTGTTGCCGTAACTCGGCCTCAGCGTAATGTCGTTTCGCCAGAAGTCGTTGATGGGGACGCTCAAGGCAACACCGGGGTCCGTCGTGGCGAAGCAAAGGACCGTGCCGCCGCGGTCCACGGATGCGAGGGCCTGCTCGAAGGCCGAGATCGCCCCACAGCAGACGACGACGAGGTCGGCCGGCCGGCCGCCATTCGCCTCGCGGACCAGGCGCGGCACGTCCTGGCGGGCGTCGAACGCCGCATCGGCGCCGAACCGGCGGGCAAGACCCAGCCGATACTCGCTAATGTCGGTGGCGATGATGCGCCCCGCCCCCAGGGCCTTTGCAAGCGCGATGTGCAGGATGCCCGAAATTCCCGAGCCGAAGACGGCCACCGACTGCCCCGGCCGCAGGCCGATCCCGGCGCGCCGGGACTGGCCGCGCACCACGCATCCGAGCGGCTCCGCGAACGCCCCTTCTTCGAAGGTCACGCTGTCGGCCAGCGGGTACACGCCGCGGTCCACCTGAAGCGCCGGCACGCGGACGAACTCGGCAAAGCCGCCCGGGTCGAAGTTCGTCGTGTGCAGCGTCTCACAGGCCGTGTGATAGCCCGCCAGGCAGTAGTGGCACGTGTTGCAGGGGACGTGATGGTTGACGGCGACGCGGTCGCCGACGGCGAACTTCGTGACGCCTTCGCTCGTTTTCACGATGTCGCCGGCGATTTCGTGGCCCAGGACGATGGGGGCCTTCTTCGTGCGGTACCACTCGAGGACGTCGGAGCCGCATATGCCGCTTGCGCGGACGCGGACGAGAATTTCGCCCGGCCCGATTTCAGGGACGGGGCGCTCCTCGATGCGCACATCGCGATTGTTGTAGTAAACGGCGACGCGCTGGGTTTTTGGGGTGTCGGCCATGGCGTCGTCCGGCATCCTCGCGCCCCCTACGCTTTCCGTCGTTTCGGTCTTCGTCGTTTCATGCTGAACAAAGACCTTAGTTCCCGGCGGATACGATCATGCTTCTTGCAGATGGGGCACTTCTTGCCCCACTTGGCTTTCGCTGGCTTGATCTTCTGGTCCCTCGGCTTGAACAGGTGAGTGGCCAGACACTCGGCCTGGGGCAGATGGCTCTTGCCCTGGATGCAGAACACCTTCAGGCACGTGGCCTCCTTGAGGTAGGCTGACTTGTCGTACTTACGGAGCCGGCGCCAACTGGTCCCCTTGCCGACGTAGAGGCATTTCCGGCCTCTCCAGAATGCATAAACGATGGGGCCCGTGCATTTCTTCCTTGCCCAGTCCAACAGACGGTGAAAACGGTCGTCCAGCCCATATCCTTTCATGAACCGCAGTCTCCGCTGCGCGACGATGTTCTTAAATGCACGTATCCCTTCGCGCTTCAGCAGCAACCGCATGGCCACATCGAGCAGCCTGTCTGTGAGACGCTTGCGTATCTCCCTAGAAAAGGCTAGCGGCTGGCCTTGGCCGCGTGGAACTACGAGTGCGCGCAACTCGGCCGTTCTCCTATGCCACAGTTCGTCCAGCCTTCTGTTAAATTGCTTCGACAGGGACATTCGATGTTCCCCTTCCGCCGCGCTACCTTCCGTTGTTCTTCTGTCCAAACAGCATACCGGAGATGCTCTCGACCACGCTGTGCCAGTTGGCCGTCAGGCGCACCAGGGCCGACTCGCCTGCGCCCACGCCCAGCACCGCCCGTTTCTTGCCCGCCGCGTCGCGCAGGGTCAGCCACGGCCCGTCCTTGTCCACAACAGCGCGCTGCGCGCGTTGGCGTGGCGTCAGGTCGGCCCAGGTTTTCTTCGTTTTGCCCATCCGGTCACTTCATCTTCAGTCCAAAGCCCGTCCACTGCTGGCCATAGTCCCCCACCGTCTTACCCGACTGAACGTCTTTCAGGGTCACGCTAACAAGATCGTCTTTTGCGTTGGTAGCCACATAGGCGTAGACCACGGAACAAAATTCCTGTTTAGCCTCGAAGTCCAGAAGATAGAAGGTTGGACCTACCCAAACCGTCGCGCCCTGGGCACGAAACTCCACCTTCTGGAAAACCCCTTGGCCGATAAGTTTCTGAATTAGCTCTCTGCGTCCAGGTTGCTTGACTTCTTCTTGCTTCCACTTCTCGGCCTTCACGGCGTCTTCTTGCTGCCGCTTCTCGGCCTGTGTGGCTTCTTCTTGCTTGCGCTTCTCGGCCTGCTCCGGCGTTTCCGGCGCGAAAACATGGTCTCCGCAGGACTTGATTCCCCAAACGGCTAGCCCACCAAGAAGGAACAACGCAAGCAGCTTGGCTAAACAGCCTGGTTTTTTTCGGTCAGCCATTCTTCTGTTCCTTTCCCCCTGTCTTGCCCATCAGCGTTATTATGTTTACAATAATGGATGTTAATGCTCGCGCGGGGGTTGGCAACATGCTTTCGCAAGCGAAAGCATGGCACCCCGGCATCCCCGCCGTGCGCCTGCCCGCCGTAGTCCCGACTTGTCGAGACGGCAGCGGGTTCGCCTTTTCATTCCGCGTTCCGCGTTCTGCGTTCCGCCTTGCCTTTGGCCAGGTCCTGGTAGATTTCGTAGGCTTCCTTGTCGGTCTTGCCGTCATGGACGACGGCGCGGACGGCCTGAATCATGGCGATGGGGTGCTCGGACTGGAAGATGTTGCGGCCCATGTCCACGCCGAGCGCGCCTTCCTGGATTGCGCGGTAAGCCATCCGAAGCGCGTCCGCTTCGGGCACTTTCTTGCCGCCCGCGATGACGATGGGGACCGGGCACGCGCTCGTCACCCTCTCGAACCCTTCGTCGCAGTAATAGGTTTTGACGAAGTGTGCGCCCAGTTCGGCGCAGATGCGCGTCGCGAGGCCCATGTATCGGGCGTCGCGGACCATGTCGCGCCCGACGGCCGTGACGGCCAGCGTCGGAATGCCGGCCGCCAGCCCTGCGTTAATCAGTTTCGAGAGGTTCTCGAGCGTCTCCTTTTCATATTCGCCGCCGATAAAGGCCTGGGTCGTGATGGCCGAGACGTTCAGGCGAATCGCATCCTCGATGGCGACGCCGAGGACCTCGTTCGAAAGTTCCTTGAGGATCGAGACCCCCGCGCTCATCCTGAGGCAGACGGCCTTGCCCGAGTCGGGCGGGATGACGGCGCGCAGCGCTCCGCGCGTGCACATCAGGACGTCGGTGTAGGGGACGAGGGGATTGATGCTCAGGTCCATCCGCTCGAGGCCCGACGTCGGGCCCAGAAAGTAGCCGTGGTCGAAGGCGAGCATGACCGTGTGGCCCGACTTGGGGTTGAAGATGCGCGACAGCCGCCCCTTCATGCCCCAATCGAGGTTGTTGGAGCCTTTCAGGAAGAAGACCTCCTGCTTTTGGGGGATGCCGACCCCGTAGTTTTTGGCGTCCGGGTTGCCTTCTGCTTCAGCCATCGGACCGCTTCCTTTCCTGGCCCGTCTTCCTCGGGTTCGCTCGATTCGGGGCGCTCGACTCCGCTTCCGCGTCCTCCGACTCCTCCGGCCGCACAATCTCATACCCATGGTCGGTCAGCCAGTGGTGGAACTCGTAGGTCGTGTGGATGCAGTCGGTTTTGCAGATGCGGCGAACTTCCTCGTATTCGTCCGTGCCCGGTTGGTGCTTGTCCAACTGGTGCTGAATCGGGCACCGGATGTCCCTGCAGAACTCGCGCCGCTGGTAATCGACGTAACCCGGAACGGCCACGGCGACCCTCCCTTGCTGCCGACGGTTCACTTCTTTTTCGGCGCCTCGGTGGCTTGCTTCTCCTCGAGGGGCGTGATCCTGATGTTCCGGTAGGCGACGGGGCCGTGGTTGCCCTGGAACATGATCGGCCCGGTTGAATGCTCGCGGCCGGTCAGGGCGCCGCCGGTGGAGGACGTCATCTCGACGTTCTCGTGCAGGACCTGGCCGTTGAGCGTCACTTTGAGGAACACGGCGTTGGCGGTCTTCTTGCCGTCGGCGTCGAAGCGCGGGGCGCGGAAGTCGATCCCGTACTTCTGCCACTCGCCGGGCTTCTTCGACGCGTTCACCTTGGGGGGCTTGGCTCCGTAGATCGCGCCCATGTCGTCGCCGCCGATTTTCTTCTTGCCGTAGGAGTCGAGGATCTGGATCTCGTATTCGCCCATGACGTAGATGCCGGAGTTGGAGTCCTTAGGCACCATGACCTCGAGTTCGATGCGGCAATCGCCCCACTTGGCCGTGGAGTAGAAGTCGAGGCCCTGGCCGTGGCCGGAGACGACGTTGACCATCTCGCCCTTGCCCTTTTTGGCGACGAGGCACCGCGGGTTCTCCGGATCGACCGCCGCCACGCCGACGGTCCACTTGTTCTTCTCTTTGGGCCCCTTGACCTTCCAGCCGTCGAGGTTCTTGCCGTTAAACGGCTCGGTCGCCCACGACTCCTCTGCCTTCTTCTCCGGGGCCTCGGACTTTTCTGCGGCGAGCAACGCGCCGGACAGCATTGCTATGGCGACAACCAGACCTAAGCGAGTCGGCCATTTCATGATCTGGTCCTTCAATATGGGGTCATGTCGGCCCGCGCGTTTTCGGCACGCCATCATAGGCGCGAAGCCCGGAGATTGCAACAGGAAAGGGACCACGGGCAGTGTCGGGTTTTGTGTGTAATTTTCGGGATCAGGTGCCAGCGGAGCAGTTGTCCGAAGACGGTGCGTTCGGCGGCGCATTCGAACTTATCCAAGAAGCAAAAATCGCTTGACGTTTTCCGGCCCCGGCCTACTTTTGGATGGCGCGACGCGTATGAGGGCCGGGCGGGACCCGAAGACCTGAGGAGGTTCACGTATGGCGAGGCGGCGGGCGATTGTTGTCGGAGCGGGCGGAATCAGCGGGGCCTGGTTCCCGCCCTTGAAGGCGGAGCGGGTCGAGGTGGCGGCGGTCGTGGACCTGGCGAAGGACCGGGCCGAGGCCGCCATCGAAAAGTTCGAACTCGCCGGGGCGG
>Ga0307378_10004728_pt1 | contig 19243 bp, 13 predicted proteins | sample UN1MG_FD_202238 | JGI IMG/M metagenome (GOLD analysis project Ga0307378, IMG submission 202238) | Soil microbial communities from Risofladan, Vaasa, Finland - UN-1 | ecosystem: Environmental > Terrestrial > Soil > Coastal area > Acid sulfate soil | place: Finland: Risofladan, Vaasa | collected... | reverse complement strand
CGCCCCGGGGGGGTTAACCGGGGGTTTTTGGACCCGGGGGGCCGGGGGGCCCGCCCGGGCCGGGGGGGGCTCGCCCTCACGGGGGGGGTCGGGGGGGGGGAGGCGCTGGAGAGCTACGACACGGCCGCTCGTATCGGCTCCGATTTCAGTCTGCGCGCCGAGGCGGACTTCAAGGCGGCCCGCTCCCTGGAGCGGATGGGTCGCCACGATGAGGCCCGGGACCGTTACCTCTACGTCCTCACGAACTACCCCGCCGAGAAGAGGTGGCAGAACCTGACCCAGCGCGATCTGGTGAACCTCACCGTGGGCAACATGCGGGACGTGGAGCGGATAGTGGCCCTGGAGAAGATGACCCGCGATTTCGCCGACTACCCCGAGCTGGCCGGCTACGCCCAGGGCCAAATCGGCGACGAGCTCAGGCGGATGGGCCAGGAGGAAGAGACCCTGGTCGCTTACCGCGAGGTGCTGAAGGGTTACCCGCGGGCGAGTTTCCTCGTGGTGAGCGTTCTTTTCAAGATAGCCGAAGTGGAAAAGGAGCTCGGACGCCCCGAGGAGGCCGCGACGGCCCTCGAGCGCATCGTGGGTTCCTACGGCGAGCTTTCGGGGGGGTTGGAATCCATCCGCGCCTCCCAGACCCTCCGCCGGCTCCTGTTGGAGGAAGCGGACGGTTATCGGCAGCGCAACGACCTCCAGCGCGCCGAGGCGCTCATCCGCCGCGCCATGAACTTCGATTACTCCAACGACCGGGTCCACCACGCCCTGGTAAAACTCTACTGCGAGGACATGGGTAAGCGGGGCGACATCGTACGGGAGTACCGGGACCGCCTCCGGGACCATCCCGACGACCCCATCGCCCGTTACGCCCTCGGGCTGGCCCTGACCTACCCCTCCACCGGCCCGGGGAGCGGGATCAACTACGGGGAGCTGTACGAGGCGGAGGACGAGCTCCACCGGGCGGTGAACCTCCGCTTCGTTTTTCCGGCCGCCTGGTTCACCCTGGGCTGGATCGAGCTCGAACGCGCCGTCAGGGAGAGGGGGGATGACAACGAGCAGGAGGCCGGCGATCTTCTGGAGCATGCGCTGGATTACCTGAGCCTCGCCCGCGCCCAGAACGACGAGGCGGAGTACCCGGACTTCGAGGCCGACATCGAGCTGCTCCTCGGCAACGCCAGCTACCTGTTGTACAACTTCGGCCCGGCCTACGAGCACTACCAGAGGCGCGAGGAGCTGATGACCGAGCCCCGCGGGGCGGAGGTGGAAGCGCGCTACCACTTCAACGCCGGCCGCTGCGCCCGCCACACCGAGAACTACCCCGAGGCGGTCCGGCACTACGGGACCGCCCGGGACATCTTCGCCGAGATGGGCAACGACGTGGGCGTCCTCATGTGCACCGACGGCCAGGCCCTGGTCTATTTCGAACAGGAAGCCTACGACAAGGCGCTGACTTGCTTCATCCAATCCGCCGACCTTTACGGCCGGGTGGCCCAGAGGGAGGAGGCCGCCGCCGCCGATCTGCCGGACATCGGCGACCGCACCCGCGCCGCCGAGAGGGCCCTGGCCGCCCGCGCCAAGCGCTCCTACGCTCTTCGAAACATCGGCATCTGCTACTACTTCCTCCAGCTCTACGCCGACGCCCTCGACTACTTCCAGCAGACGCTCGACGTCCTGGAGCAGCTCGGCCGGGCCCGGTACTCGACCGCCGGCAGCGGTCTGTTGGACTTCTCCTTCAGCGCGGGCCTGGTGGGCGATTCCTCGGAGGCGGCCAGGGGGTTCGACCTCGCCGGCGAGAAGGAGCTCATCTACACCTTCGCGGCCAAGTGCCATTCCCGCCGGGGGGACTACCGCGCGGCCATCGCCTGCTACGAAGAGCGCCTGGCCCTCTTCGAGGAGACCTCCGGCGAGAAGAACGAGGAGGTGGCCTCCGCCGAGAGGGGGAGAATCTTCAACCGGATCGGTTACCTCTCCTACAAGCTGGGCGACCTGGCCGAAGCGGCGAAGAACTACCTCGCCTCCATGAAGGCGTGCCTCGCGGGCGGCGCGTACCGGGGCGCGCTCGTGGCACTCTCCAACCTGGCGGAAATCGCCATGAACATCGCCGACCGGGTGCGCATGGAGGGGACACCCGTCGAGGAGCTGTTCCCCGATTGGGGGACGGACGGAGCGACGGGCGACCTCCACGGCATCGCCGCCGAGGTCCAGAGGGCGCTCGAGGAGTACGCCCCCAAACTTTACAGCGTGGCGGACCCGAAGCTCGGGGCGCGCATCGCCAACGCCCGCGGGCTCCTCCGTCTGTACCTCGCGGGCGACGACGAGACCCCGGTCGAGCGGTACGAACGCATAAGAAAGGCCGAAGCCGCCTTCTTCACCGCTCAGAGCGCCTACGAAACCCTGGGGGACGCCGCCGGTGCGGTGGCCTGTGAGCACAACCGGGGGGTGGCGCTGGTGCGGCTCGGCTTCGCCGAGGCGGAGAACCTCCTGCAGCGGGCGCGGGACCGGGCGAACCTCTTCGCCCTGGACCGGCTGTCCTGGCGGGCGAGCCGTTCCCTGGCCGAGCTCTACATCTCGCGCGGGGAACCCGGCCGGGCCAAGGTTTACCTGGAACAGGCCCTGGAAACGGTGGAGCGGGAAATCGGCCAGAAAACCCAAACCGTGCCCCTCTCGGTGACCTTCGCCGAGATCCGCGACCTCTACGAGAAGATGGTGGTCCTGTCGGCCGACGCGGGGGCCGTCGAGGACGCGCTCCGCCTGGTTGACCGCGAACAGCAGGCGTACCTGGCAAGTATCTTCGCCGACCGGGAGCTCGAGCTGGCCAGCGAGATGGACAAGCTGTTCCTGGGCGACGAGCTCTTCACCCAGGAGCGGATTTCCGACCTCAGCGACCGCATCTCCGCCGAAAGCCTCTCCGCGGACCCCGCGGTTACCGGGGAGCTCGATGAGCTGCGGCGGCAACTGGTGGACGAGCGGCTCCACTACCGTGAGATAGTCGAGGAGCAGCACGGTCGGAAACCCATCCTGACGGCCCTGGTGGGGGTTTATCCCACCGGGCTCACGGAGGCTGAAGAGGTGCTGCGCGGGGGCGAGATTTTACTCACCTACTTCTTCGCCGGCGACGGCCTCTACGCCTGGCTCCTGGACTCCGACGGCGTGCGGCAGTCGCGGATCGGGCTGAGCCGGGCGACGGCCCGGGAGCTGGTGGACCGGGCGGACGCCGGGGACGCAAGCGCCCTCGACGAGCTGGGGCACTTCCTCTTCTCCCCGTACGCGGGAGAGATAGGCGGGGCCCGGACCGTTTACATCGCGCCGGACGGCGTGCTCTGGCGCGTTCCCTGGCCCGCCCTTCCCGCGGGGGACGGCCGGCCCCTCGTCGAGACGACGCCGGTGGCGGTCGTGGCCTCCTTCTCCGAACTGACCTACTGCTACGAGGCCCGGAACGCGAGCTACTCGAAACCGATGTTCTTCGTGGGCCGGGTCGGCGTTCCGGATTCGGCCCGCCAGGCCGCCCGGGAGCGAAGCGCGGAGGTTTCCGGCGACCTGGCCCCCTCCGACATCACCGAGTCGGAACTGGTGGAATCCATCACCTCGAAGGGCCACTTGGACATGACGGTGCCCCTCGAGTTCTCGGGCGGCGATCCGCTCTCCTTCGGTTTCCGCCTCTCCGAGGCACAATCCGGCCGCCTCGCCCGCCGGGACCAGGGGCTCCTGAACTTCAACGCCCTGTTGGGCAACACCCTCGACATCAACGTCGTGAGCCTCAACGACACCGGAAACCGGATCGAGCTGGGTCCCGGCCTCGGGAGCGGTCTGGCCGTCCTTTGCCGATGCTTCACCTACGCCGGGGTGCCCAGCCTCATCTTCTCCCCCAACACGGCCGCCGACGGGGCGCGGAACCTCTTCGCGGATGCCTTCGCGCGCCGGCGGTTGAGCGAGCCGCCGGCCGAGGCGGTACGTCTGGCCCAGCTCGAGGTGCGGGAGAAGTACCCATCCGCGACGGACTGGGCCGGGGCGATGCTCCTGGGGTTCGCCGGGTTCTCCGACGCCGAGGCGCGTACCTTCGCCGAGGAGCAGTTCTCGAACACGGTCCGCTCGGCCCTGGCCTACCAGGGGGAGGGGGATTTCGAGACCGCCCTGTACCAGTTCCTCAAGGCCGCGGGGATGGCGGAGCGCCTGGGTGACGACGAGAAGAAGCTGCAGCTCTGGGGAGCCGCCGTCAGCGCCGCGCGCGATTCGGGGAAGCTGAATCTGGCGCTGGAGTACCAGGTGAAGCTCCTGGAGGCCGCCGGTGACCCGGTCTCCCGCGCCAAGGCCTACCGGCGTCTGAGCGCCCTGAAGGCGGAGGCCGGCGACCTGGACGCGGCGCTGGAGGCCAACGACGATTACCTGAGCGCCCTGGGCGAGTTGGGCGGGCCCGAGGTCGCCGCCCTGACCGACCCCTACCTCTCCGGCCACCTCGACCGCGCCCGCCTGCTGGTGCGCCTGTACCGCTTCGAGAATGCGGCGGAGGAGTACGACCTGGCCGCCGACCTGGCCGTGGGGGTCGAGCGCGAGGCGACGCGGGCCCAGGTAACGCTCGAGCTGGGGAACCTCTACCAGGCCAACCTGGACGATCAGGAGCGGGCCGAGGGCTACGCCGAGCTCAGCCGGCTGACCTTCGCCTCCCTGGGCGACCCGGTGGGTGAGGCGAGGGCCCTGGCGCTCCTGGGCTTCATCGCCACGGAGAAGGGCGACGTCTCCGCCGCCAGGGCGTACCACACCGAGGGCCTGGCCAAGGCGGAGAGGTACCCCGGCGAGCCCGACGCTCCAACGGCGCGTCTGGACAACCTCTTCGGCCTGGCCAAGGCGTACTGGAAGGACCGGTCCTTCAAGGAATCCCTGGAGATAAGCCGAAAGGTTCTCGCGGAGCTGGGGGAGGACGGGCCGCCCGGCCTCATCGCCCGTTTCCTGGGCAGCGAGGCGCTGTCGCTCTTGGGGATGCGCCGGACCGACGAGGCGCTCACCGCGGCGACGACCGCCCTGGAGAGGGCCGTAGCCTCCGGCGACGCCCAGGAAACGGCCGCCGCCCACTCCAATCTGGGGCTCGTGTACCGTCTCAGCGGCCGCCTGGGCATCGCCCGCGTCCACTTCGAGGAGGCACTGGCCGAGGACCAGCGGATAGGCTACTCCCAGGGAGTGTCGAACGACCTGCGGCACCTGGCCGCCGTCGCCGAGCTCGAGGGGAAGACCGCCGAGGCCGTCGCCTTCCACGAGCGCTACCTGGCGGATGCGGACCTGACGAACCCGAGGACGATTTTGGGCTACTGCGACGTGGCTCGCCTGGTCCTCCCCGACGACCCCGCGAAGGCGGCCGACTGCCTGAATCGGGCCCGGAGGGGGGCGGTCGTCACCGGGCGGCCCGACCTCCTCTGGCGGATCCACCACCAGCTCAGCCGTCTGGCCGCCCACGGGGGAGACCGTCCGACGGCGCTGGCCGAGTTCAATCTGGCCCTGGACATCGTGCGGCAGGCCGCGCCCGAATCGCCACTCGCCGCCGCCCATCAGGGCATCTTCGTCGGGCCCAAGCAGCTCTTCACCCACGGCATCGGGCTCGCCCTCGAGACCGGGGATTACGACCGGAGCCTCGAGCTGGAGGAAATCTGCCGCTCCGTCGTCGGCGAACGGACCCTGTTGGCGGCGGACATCCCCTGGCAAGACCCGGAGCTCGGGCGGGCCCTGGCCCGGTATACCGAGCTGTCCCGGCAGATTTCCCTCCTCCTCGGGGCGGAGAGCGACGCGGGGCCGGCCGGGGCGCTGGCGGAAGAGGAAAGGCTGGTCGGGGAGATAATCGAGCGCCGGCCCGCCTTCGCCGGGGTCGTCGGGAAAACGGCGACGGCGGAGGAAATCATCCGGGGCGTCGGCGACCGTCGGGTAGCCCTGGTCTATCACCTGGACGGTGACCGCCTCTGGAGCTGGCTGGTGGACGGCGACGGGGTCAGGGTCGTCGAGAGGCCGGCACAGGCCGCCCGGAGCTCCGCCCGGGAGCTGACCACCCTCTTCACCTCCCGCGGCGACCAGACCCGTTTCGACGAGCTCGCAGCCGCCCTGGCCGCCGAGGTCATCGGTCCCTGGGCCGACGTGCTCGACGCGGCGGACGTGGACGAGCTGTTGATCATCCCCGACGGCGAGCTCGCCTACGTGCCCTTCGCCGTCCTGCCCTTCGGGAGCGGCTGCCTGCTGGACCGCTTCTCGCTGGCCTACGCCCCGAGCTTCACCGCCTGGCTCTCGCCCGTAAACGACGCCTACGGCGAGCTGCCGCTGGTCAGCTTCGCCAACCCGACCACGGGAAACCCCCGGGACGACCTTCCCTTCGCCGAGAAGGAAGCGGAGAGCATCGCCGGCCTGTTCCCCGGCGGACCGGCCCCGTTCACCGGCCAGGCCGCCCTGGAGAGCCGCTACGACGAGCTGGCCGGTCGGGCCCGTCGGCTGCACCTGGCCACCCACACCCGGCTCGTGCCGGGCGACCCGCTCTCATCCGCCCTTTTGCTGACTCCGGCGGAGGGGGAGGACGGTGCGACACCCGCGAACGATGACGGCCTGCTCACCGTGAGGGAGATTCTCGCCCTGCCCCTGGAATGCGAGCTTGCGGTCCTCTCGGCCTGCGAGACGGCGGTGCCCGAGGGGGCCGACGGTCTGGAGTTCCTTTCTCTGGCGCGGGCCTTTCTCTTCGCCGGGGCGGACGCCGTGGCCGCCACCTTCTGGCGTACTTCGGACATCGCCACCGCCATCACCGTCCGCAACCTCTTCCTGGGCCTCGCCGACGGGCTCCCGCCCGCCGAAGCGCTCCGGCTGGCCCAGCTCTCGACTCGGGAGAATTTTGCCAGCCCGGCGTACTGGGGCGGTTTCGGCGTCTTCACCCACGCCTCGCCATGAAAAAGATCACCTTACTCGCGGTTCTCTTTATCGTCGTCTGCGCCTCCGCCCGGCCCGAGTACGCGGACCGGGAGCGCAAGGACTGCGTTTACTGCCACCTCGATCCCAGGGGCGGCGGCCCGCGCAACGAGCGCGGCCTCTACTACGCGGCCCACGGCCACAGTCTCGCGGGGTGGGTCGAGGCGGGGCGCGAGGTCCCGCAGCCCCCGGTGACCGCCTCGCCCCTGTGGCTCCTCAAGAGCTGCCTGACCGTCCTGACCCTCCTGGCGGCGCTCACCGCGTACGTCCTCATCTACTCCTCCCGCCCGGCGACCAGGCGGGACCCGGATAAGGGCGCGAAACTGCGCCGCAGGCATAGAATCTTCGGCTGGACGACCCTGGCCCTCTACCTCCTGTTGACCGTCATCTGCCTCGCGGCCCACGGCATCCGCGGCAACACGGACCGGGTGGTGCTGCACTCGGTGGTCGGCTTCGTCGGGCTGGCGCTCTGCGCCGCCAAGGTGCTCATCGTCGAGAAGCGTTGGAAGCTGTGGCGGGTCTGCCACATCGTGGGCGGCGCGCTGTTGGTCGTGAATCTCGTCATGTTCGCCACCGGCGCCTGGTGGTATCTCATCGGTCGCTTCTTTTAAAGGGATTGATATGCTCACCCACAAGCTTCTATTTATCATGGTGTTGGCGGCATCGCTCACCTCCGCCGAGCTCGACCGGCCCCGGTACGTCTGGTCGGAACTCTACGAGCCGGGCATCGAAATCGTCGGCGAGGGTTACGAGCTCCAATGGATGCCGTGGACCGACGCCGCCGTCCTGGAGCGGCACGGCCGGACCTTCGAGCTGGCGATGGACGAGTACGGCCTTCTCCTGGGATGCCTCGACGGCTACATCTACTTCGGCCGACGGGGGGACGAGACGGACCCGACCGATCTGCGTATCCGGCGCATGCACCTGGACGACGCCGACATGGGCTTCTTCGTGGACATGTATGAACTGACCGTCCCTTCGTACTACTCGGACTTCGCCCTGTCGCCGGAGGGGGACCGGCTCGCCGTGGCCGTCGGCGGCGACGAGCACCGGGTGGACGTAACCGTCTACGGCCTGGGGCGGGAGTGCGAGGTCCTCCAGGAGCGGACCTTCCCCGTGGAGACGAACCAGATCCGGGTCAGCGTCCACCTGCTCGAGTGGTCCGACGACGGGGAGTCCCTCTACCTGAACTTCCACCCCCACTCCCCGGCCTCGGACGAGTTCCTCGACCTGCAGCCGCTCCTGCGCTGGAATCTGGTGACCGACACGGTGACCGAGGTGCTGGGCGAGGTCGGGTGGATCCTCCCCGTCGCCGGACGGGACGGGCGGACGGTCGTTCTGGCCGAGGAGATGGTTGCCGCACCGGCCTCCTGGACCATGCCCTGGGGCTGCCACCCGGGTTTCCCGCCCTGGGGACTGGCCCGGTGGCAGGAGCTGGACCTGGCCACGGGGAAGCTGACCCCGATTATCTCCACCGATCCCCCCGGTGCCGAACGGCTGTTCGACGGCGACCTCCAAACCGCGTGGCAGGGGAAAGTCGTCACCGTGGACCTGGGTCGGCCGCTGCCCCTCGACGGATTTTTGGTCGTCGGCGGTTACGACGAGGGCGGGGAGACCACACCGGGGGACACGGTAACCTGGGATACCTGGTTCGAGCTGGAGCCCCACGAGAGCCCCTACGAGTTGCGGGGGAGCACCGAGCGCATCCCCGTGGACGGCGTGGTGGAGACCGTGGAGCTCACCTGCTTTTCCAACGACCCGGAGCGGGAGGAGCAGGCGGTCACGGCGGAGCTAATACCACTCTTCGCCTTCTGGCCGGTGCCCTGATTCGACCGACCCGACCGTGGACGCTTGGCCCCCCGTCGGTGGCCTGTTATAATCGCCCCGTTGACGCGCACCCCCATCGAACGGGTAAAAATGCCGACCAGCCACGAGATAAAGCGCACCTATCTGGACTTCTTCGTCCAACGCGGGCACACCGAGGTCCCCTCGGCGCCGCTGGTGCCCCGGGACGACCCCAGTCTGCTCTTCAACTCGGCGGGGATGGTCCAGTTCAAGCCGTACTGGGCCGGGACGCTGCCGGTGCCTTTCTCGCCGGCCCGGGCCTGCTCCCTGCAGAAGTGCTTCCGGCTGACCGACCTGGAGAACGTGGGCCGGACACGGCGCCACCACACATTCTTCGAGATGCTGGGCAACTTCTCCTTCGGCGACTACTTCAAGGAGGAGGCCGTCCGCTGGGCCTGGGAGCTCTCGACGGAGGTCTACGGGATGGACCCGGCGCGCATCCACGCCGCGGTCTTCACCGACGACGACGAGGCGCACCGGCTCTGGCGGGAAGTCATCGGTATACCGGCGGAGCACGTGATCCGGCTGGGCGCCGAGGACAATTTCTGGGGCCCGGCGGGGAAAACCGGCGCCTGCGGCCCGTCCTCGGAACTCTACTGGGACAACGGCCCCGAGCAAGGCTGCGGACGCTCCGAATGCCGCCCGGGGTGCGAGTGCGACCGCTTCGTGGAGTTCTGGAACCTGGTCTTCCCCCAGTTCGACATGCAGCCCGACGGCACCCTGGCCCGGTTGAAAAACCGGGGGATAGACACCGGCCTGGGCGTTGACCGTCTGACGGCCATCCTTCAAGGAAAGGCCAGCGACTACGATACCGACCTCTTCCGACCGATCATCGAGGCGGCGGCGATCATCGTGGGCCGCGACCCCGACGACCCGGCCGTCCGCCCAAAACTCTGGGCCGTGGCCGACCACGCCCGGGCGCTCACCGTGACGCTCGCCGAGGGGGTCTTCCCCTCGAACACGGGGCGGGGGTACGCCCTGCGGAGGCTCCTGCGGCGGGCCGGCAGGCTGGGCTTCGAGCTGGGCGTCGAGGAGCCCTTCGTCTACCGGCTGGTGGACCCGGTCAACGACGTCCTCGGGTCGAGCTACCCCGACATCCTCCTACGGGCCGAGCGGACGAAGGAGGCACTCTGCCGCGAGGAGGAGCGCTTCCTCGGCACCCTGGCCGCCGGGATGGAGGTTTTTGGGAGCATCGTCAAAGACCTCACCGGGAAAATCGTCTCCGGGCGCGACGCCTTCAGGCTCTATGACACCTTCGGCTTCCCGGTGGACCTGACGGCGGTGATGGCCGAGGAGCGGGGGCTCTCGGTAGACCTGGAGGGCTTCGAGCGTGAATTGGAGGCGGCCCGGGAGACCTCGCGGGCGTCGGCCCGCTTCCACTCCGGCGACGGGGGGCCTACGGTGACCGGCCTGGAAACCGTTTTCCGCGGCTACGACGCGCTGGAATTGGAATCCCGGGTCGTCGCGCTCTTCGACGCCGCGCACGGGTCGGTGGACACCCTGGAGACGGGCGCGGAGGGTACGATGGTCCTGGACGAGACGCCCTTCTACGCCGAATCGGGCGGGCAGGTCGGCGACACGGGCGAGCTCACGACCGACAGGGGCGGCGTCTTCACGGTCACGGACACCCGGAAGGCCGGCCGGGCTCACCTGCACGTCGGCACAGTCAAAAACGGCCCTTTTCGCGTCGGGGAAACCGTCCGGGCGTCGGTGGACGAATCCCGCCGGCGGCGCATCCAGGCCCACCACACGGCGACGCACGTCCTTCACTGGGCGCTGCGCAAGGTTCTGGGCGAGCACGCCGTCCAGGCCGGCTCCTGGGTCGGGCCGAAAAACTTCCGCTTCGACCTGAACCACCCCCGGGCCGTTACGGAAAACGAGCTGGCGGAAATCACGCGGCTGGTCAACGAAAAGATTCTGCTGAACGACCCCGTGCGCTGGCGGATAGTAACTTTGGAGGAAGCCGGGCGCCTCGGGGCGATGATGCTTTTCGGCGAGAAGTACTCCGGCGATGTCCGGCTGGTGGAGACCGGAGACTACTCGAAGGAGCTATGCGGCGGGACGCACGTCAGGGCGACGGGGGAGATTGGGAGCCTGTACGTCGTGCAGGAGGGCGCGCTGGCGGCCGGCATCCGGCGCATCGAGGCGGTGTGCGGCATGGCGGCGGTGGAGCACGTGAACCGGCGCGAGGGCCTCCTGAACCGGGCGGCGTCCCTGGTCAAGGTCCCGCCGGCGGAGCTCCCCGGGCGCGTCGAGACCCTGCTGGAGGACCGCAAAAATGCCGACCGGAAGATTCTCGGGCTGGAGGAGCGCCTGGCCTCGGGCGGGAGCCGGAATCTGGCCGACGAGGCGGAAGAGATTGACGGAGTAAAGCTGCTCGCCGCCGAGCTCCCCGGCGTGGGCGCCAAGGCACTGCGCGGCACGGTGGACCGCCTGAAGGAAGAGCTGGGCTCGGCGGTCATCCTGTTGGCCACGCGGGACGGGGAGAAGGCGGTCCTCGCCTGCGGCGTCACCGGGGACCTGGTGGAAAAAGGGCTCCACGCGGGGAAATTGATGGGCGGGCTGGCGCCGATTCTGGGCGGGCAGGGCGGCGGAAGGCCCGACTTCGCCCAGGGCGGCGGAGTTTTCCCCCAAAAACTCCCCCTGGTCTTCGCTAAAATCCGGGAGCTGGTCGGCGGGGGTCGCTGATGCCCAACGTCATCCGACCGGAGGACATCCTCCCCTACCCCTGGCGGGCCGGGAGGGTGCTCATCCGGATACTCGGGGCGCTCTGCCTGGGCGGCGGTATAGTGACCGCCCTTTCCCTCACCTTCCTGCCCGAACTGGCCTGGTTCGACCGTCCGCCCCTGGAGCTCTCGACCTGGCTCTACGCGATGTACGGCCTGTGGAGCCTGAATTTGTGTCTCGCCGGGGCGGGCCTGGTCCTCGTGAAGGGATGGGGACGCTGGCTCGGGGCCTCGGCGGGGCTTTTCATCACCGCGGCGAGCGTGTACCCCCTGGCGTACAACTCACTGGCCGGCCTGAAGGATTGGGGGTGGGCCGCGGCGGCCATCGCCGGAATCCTCCTGGCCTACTCCCTCCTCATGCCGCTGCGCCCGGCCTTCGCCCCGCTCCCCCGAAGCGAACCGAGCGAAGCGAGCTACGCCCCCGGCGAACCGGGTAACGCCCCGGCGAAACGAAAATCCCCCCGGAGCCGTATCCTCAAGGACGGCCCAGGTTGACTCCGAACCGGGGGGGTGACTATACTGGCGGAAAAACACCACCCAAGGGGGTAGCGGTGTCTCCGGAACATAACAGGGTCGCCAACGCCCGCCACCTCTTCGAGCGGGGCATGTACGCCGAGGCGCTCAACGAGCTGCGGATGGCGGTCGGGGAGGGCAAGGAGTACCCCGACGTATACAACCTGATGGGTCTCTGCAACTCGATGCGTTCCGACTACAAGGTCGCCGTGAGCTACTACCAGAAGGCTCTGGAGCTGAACCCGGCCTACGAGGAGGCGCGGCTCAACCTCCTGATCACCCTCTCCGACCTGGGCAAGTACAAGGAGGCCGACGCCGAGCTCACCGCCATGCTCGCCTCGACGAAGATCCGGTCCGACGAGCTCAGCCCCGCCATCAAGGCCCGTCTGGCCGAAGGCTACCGCGAGCTGGCCGCCCTCGAGCTGGAGATGGGCCGCATCGAGCAGGCCGAGAGGTTGATCAACGAGGCGGTGGAGCTGGCGCCGTCCTTTGTTGACCTGCTGGTCTTTCGGGGTAAAATCCTCCGCCGGGGCGGACGGCTGTCCGAGGCCGAGGAGGTCCTGGAGAGGGCCATCACCATCAACCCCAACTACCAGAACGGTCAGCTCGAGCTCGGCCTGGTGCATTTCCAACAGGGAGCCTACGACACCGCCAAGGGGCACCTCCAGAAGGCCCGTGAGCTCTCCAAGGGAACCAGCCGCGAGGCGGAGCTCTACATGTCCTTTTTGAAAACGAAGCGAAGCGAGTTACGCCCAGGCGAAAAGAAGACTGAGGAGAAGAAGTAAACGTTGAAGGCGGCACTCATCGTCCCGGTCATCGCACTATTGCTTTGCGGCTGCGCCGTAGAGCTGCCGGATCTCTACTCGCTCACCGCCGTGAAGTGGTTCGAGCTGGGAAAGGGCTACTACGATAAAGAGGAATGGGAAGCGGCGCGGGGGTGCTTCGAGAACGTGTTGATAGTTTACCCCTCCTCTACGTACGCCGGCGAATCCCAGTTCTACCTGGGCATGGCATACTACGGAGAGGGGCTGTACCTGGAGGCGCAGGCGATTCTCGAGGACATGGCCTCCAGCTACCCCAACTCGTCCTACACCGACAACGCCCGCTACAACATCGGACGGTGCTACTTCAAGCGCGCGCCCGACTACCAGCGTGACACGGAGCTCATCAAGGCGGCCATCGGCGAATACCGCCGCACGCTCAAGCTCTTTCCCGGATCGGAGCTGATCCCCCAGATAGAGGATGCGATCCGGGAGGCCGAGGAGCTGGAGGCCCGCAAGCTGGACTACATCGTATACGTGTACCGCCGGATGGATCACCCGCGGTCCGTGATTCTCTACACCGACATGCTCCTGGGCGCCTACCCCGACTCCGCGTACGCGCCGCAGAACCTGTGGCGCCGCGGGGAGGCACTCCTGGAGCTGGGTTACGCGGACGATGCCCGGAGCGATTTCGAGCGGATTCTGGAGGAGTACCCGGACGACGAGTACGCCGCGGACGCCCGCGAGAGCTTGAACACGATGGGCCCTCTCGCCGGGAACCCGGACGGCGGCTAGACGGGGCGGATCACTCAAGCGCAAACCGGCTTCGGCCGGTTTTTTCACGCCTTCCCCCATTGCGGGGCGGCCCCCGACGTTTACCGCGATGGGGGGCATCGTTGTGGTAAAATCCTACCGCTCGTCCCTTTCCACCCGCGGCGGTCGAAGAATGGACACACCCGGGAAATACGCCCTCTTCGGCGGCAGCTACGATCCGGTGCACCTGGGCCACCTGCTCCTGGCGACCTTCGCCCGCGAGCGGCTGGACCTGGACCGGGTGTACTTCATCCCCGCCGCCCGGGGACCCCACCGCGACCGCCCCCCGAAAGCCGCGGAATCCCACCGTCTCGCCATGCTCCGGCTGGCACTCGAGGGGGAGCCGGCCTTCTTCACCGACGACATCGAGCTCCGGCGGGGCGGCGTCTCCTACACCCTGGACACGGTCCTGCGATTCCGGGAGATGCTCGGGGGGGAACCGGTCATTCTGGTGGGCGCCGACAACCTGAACGATCTGGGCACCTGGCACCGGGTGGACGAGCTGGTCCGGCTCGCCCGCTTCGCCTACGCGCCAAGGCCCGGGAGCGTAATCACGCCCGAAAGGCTTCCCCCCGGGACCCGGGCGTCGGAGATCCCCATGCCCCCCTTCGGCGTGTCCTCGACGCTGGTGCGCCAAAGAGCCGCGGCGGGGCTCAGCTTACGGTGGCTCGTCCCCGACCCGGTGGCCCGTTACATCGGGGAGAAGGGTCTCTACCGCGAGGGCTGACGAAACGAAGCGAAGCGGAGTAACGCCCCGGCGAAACGAAGCGAAGCGAGTAGTGCCTTGGCAAATCCGGGAGGGAGTTTTATAATGGCCCTCTCATTCGCGCAAAACGAGACGAAGCGAGTAATGCTTTAGCGAATCACCGCCTGCTCAGCCGTAATCGTCAGTTTTTCAAAGGGTGAAGCATGTCCACACGGGTGATGGTCGTTGACGATGACCCCGACATCCGCTCGATAGTCAAAACCGTATTCGAGGGCGATAACTACACGGTCAAGACCTGCCCCTCGGGCGAGGAGGCCCTGGAGCAGGTCAAGGTCTTCAACCCGGAGCTCATCGTCCTGGACGTGATGATGCCGGGGATGGACGGCTACCAGGTGTGCTCCGAGCTGAAGAAGGACTTCGAAACCGCCCACATCCCGGTGATTCTACTGACGGCCAAGCAGGACATCATAGACCTCGAGCGGGGCGTCGAGCACTCCATAGACGATTACATCGCCAAGCCCTTCTCCCAGCGGGAGCTCCTGGCCCGGGCGAAGATGGTCCTGTCGCGCACGCGCTACCAGCTCGGCTGCAACCCGCTGACGGGCCTGCCGGGAAACCTGGAGATAGAGCACCGGCTCAAGGAGGTCATCCGCTCCGGCAAACCCTACTCCCTCTTCTACGCGGATATAGACCGGTTTAAAAGCTTCAACGACTACTACGGCTACGCCCGCGGCGATTCCATCATCCGCCTCCTCACGCACTGCCTCGTCCAGGCCACCCGGGTGCTGGGCAAACCGAAGGACTTCGTCGGTCACATCGGCGGCGACGACTTCATGATGCTCTGCTATCACCAGGACGCGGAGAAGCTGGCGAACCGGGTCATCGAGCTCTTCGGCGAAGGCGTGGGTGACTACTTCGACGAGACCGACCTGAAGCGGGATTACTACGAGATAACGGACCGCACCGGTTGCCTGCGGCGGTATCCCGCAACGCTCACCCTGACCGTCGTGCTGGTGTCGAGCGAGAAGCGTCGCTTCGCCAACACCGCCGAGATTACCGACATCGTCACCGAACTGAAGAAGTTCGGCAAGGGCAAACCGGGCAACATCGTGGTCCACGAGCGCCGGGGAAGTACGGAAGGCGACGCCGCGGCCCGGAAGGGCGAGTGTTAAGGGGTTGCGCGGGAACGGGTGGCGGTGTATTATGCACCGGTACGGTAGGAATTAAACCGGCCACGCGACGGTGCAACCGTAACCCTTGAACCAGCGGGGCCCAAGCCTCCTGGAAACGAAGCGAAGCGGTTAACGCCCCGGCGTACCTGCGACGCGGCGCAGCCGTAAACGAAGCGAAACGAGTAACACTCCTGCGTAATGTAAAGGATGGGGCAGGGTCCATGTCGAAGATAATGATCGTGGACGACGAGCGGCACATCGTCGAAACGCTCTGTCTGGCCTTCGAGAAACGGGGTTACCAGGTCGTGGGCGTGTCCGACGCGACGCTGTGCGTCCCCCTCGCCGACCGGGAAAAACCCGACGTCATCATCCTCGATGTCATGATGCCCGGGATGGACGGCTACGAGGTGCTCAACCGTCTGGGCGAGGACGACCGGGTGTCGCGCATCCCGGTGATCGTCCTCACCGCGAAGCCCGACGAGATTTACCGACGCATCAGCGAGGGAATAGGCGCCAAACTGCATCTGACCAAACCCTTCAAACCGTACGCGGTGGTCGAGCAGGTGGAGCGCATACTCGACGAGCGCAAGGGTGTCCCGACGGCCCAGCCGTGAACCATGAGGCGGGCACGGGCGTTCGGTGATGTGCCGGAGAGGAGTCCGCATGGCCCGGATCATGATCGTGGACGACGAGCGGCACATCGTCGAGACGCTGGGGCTCGCCTTCAAGAGCCGGGGGCATGACACTATCTCCCTCTCCGACCCCGCCACCGTCCTGAGCGCGGCGATGAGGGAGCGACCCGACGCCATCATCCTGGACCTCCTCATGCCGGGCATAGACGGCTACAAACTGTACCACGACCTGATGGCCGACGAGCTTTTGTCTTCGACCCCCGTCGCCATAATTACGGGTCACTCGGGACCGCTCTACGAGAGAATCAGCCGGGAGATAGGCATCGCGCTGCACCTGACCAAGCCCTTCAATCCCCTCGATGTGGTCAAACGCATCGAGAAGCTGATAGCTCCGGGTCCCGGGGGTACACCCTAACCGATTGCAGAGCTCATCCGGGCGGCTTAAACAACCTGCGCTGGAGCTTTCTTGGCCCACGAGATTGTCGGCATCCTGAGCCTTCTCGTTTTCGTCTTCACCGTCCTGGGTCCGCTGATCATGGTGGGCGGACGAAGGCTGATCCCGCTTCCGCTTCAGACCCTGCTGGTCGCCGGCGCGCTGGTGAACATCGTCCTGACCGTCCTGGCGATCTGGCTGGACGGCGGGTCCCTCAACGAGATGCTCTCCCTGGGCTCGGCGGTGGGGTCCAACGTCATCCTCCTGCCCATCATGGCCATGGCCGGCGGCTTCCTGGTCGCCGGTGCTTTGGAGGGCTCGGGGGGCTTCGCCGCGCTGCGCGTCGTCATCAACAAGATGCGCGGCACCCCCCTGGGCATGGCGGGCACCCTGGTCTTCATCGCCCAGTTCTCCACCATTTTCGCCATGCCCTGCGGGCGGATTCAGGCGGCGGCGCTCCTGCCCGTCATCATCACCCTCGGCCCCGAGGGCGTGCGACTGATCACGAAGAAACAGATGGTGGTCCTGGTCACGGCACTGGCGGTCAACGCCGCGGCCAGTTGCGGACCCAGCCAGATCGGCGGCATCGGACAGATCGGCGAGGGCTTCCTCCAGCAGCTCGGATTCCTGACCAGCTCCCAGGAGTTCGGGATAATGATCGGCACCGCCTTCACCGCGCTCTTCATCAGCCTCTTCGTCACCCGGTTCGACATGGAGGAGAAGATACGGCTCACAGAGGGCCGGCAGCTCGCCCAGAGCCTGGGCGCCGCTTCGACCTCCGACGCCACCCTGGCCCAGACGCACGACGAGGAGGTCATCGCCCGGAAGTTCAAGGCGCCCCTCGTCGGTTACATCTCCCTGGTCATCTTCCTGGTGGCCCTCATAGGGGCGGTCTTCGGGCTCTTCGGCAAGACCCCGATCACCACCACCCTCCTGGTGGCCACGGTCGTCATCATGCTCATCGCCCGGCTCTCCATCCGCCAGGTCATCGCCGGGATCATCCTCCACCCCATCACCGCCCTGGTGGCCGGGTTTTTGATGGCCGGCTCGCTGGTGGTCTCGGGCGGGTTCAAGTCGCTGAGCCAGGTGCTCGTCTGGCTGTCGGAGTTCAAGGTCGCCGGGGTCGGTCTGGGCGTGGCGGGCATGATAGCCCTCTTCGTCCAGATCGAGACCATCATGCCCATGCCCTGCGGGCGGATTCTGGCGGCGGCGCTCCTGCCCATTGTGGTGGCCATGGGGCCGGCCACCGGCTGGATGCCCAACGCCTCGGGTCTTCTCACCTACAACCAACTGGCCATCGTGCTGGCCGCCTTCATCGTCAACGCGGCGGCGAGCTGCGGCCCCAGTCCCATCGGCGGCATCGGCACCATCTCCGAGGGGATGGTGCGCTCCGAGATAGGATACCTGCGCAACGCCCAGAGCTACGGCATCATGGCGGCCATGACCCCTCTGGCGGCGCTGGTGATGCGCTTCTGGGTGCTCGCCCACAACCCCTTCTCCCTGGAGAACCTGCTCATCTTCTTCGGCCTCCTAGCCGGGATAATCGTGTTCAATCTGGGGATGATCAAGTTCATCAATCCCGCCACGTTCAAGAAGCGGCGCACGCCGACCCAGGAGAAGGAGAAGAACTTAGCCACCTGGATCACGTTCCTGTTGGGCGGCGCCGTCTCGGGCATGGTCATCACCTTCGCGCTGTTCTGGCCCGACCAGGCCTCGGGCTTCGTCAGCTCCGGACCCTTCTTCGTGTACCTCTTGCAGGGGGCCGTCGGCGGGACCATCGCCGGAGCCCTGCTCCTCTTGACCTAGGGGGGATGCTGCAAGCCGGCGTTTTACTGACCTGGATCTCCTTTCTGCTGGGCGGCGCTTTCTCCGGGGCGGTGATCGCCTATGCCCTGGATTTCCGCACGCGAAAGGGCCTCCTGCAGGGGGCCCTGGGCGGGATCATCGCGGCGATTCTGTACATGATAACCTGACCTCCCCCCGGTCCACCGAACCGCTCACCCGCGGAAGGCGCGGCCGCACATATCCGGCGAAGTTCCCGGGCGGCGCAGCCAGAGCTCGAAAATGGCGAAAAAGAATAACAAAGACGAGCGGATCGTTTACGGTCCACCCCGCGACGAGATCGAGGTTCTGCCCGGCGTCCGGCGCTACCAGTTCATCTCCAAGTCCCAGCACCGGATGCTCACCAAGAACCTCAACCGCATCGCCATGGTCATCATCGGCCTCAGCCTATCCATCGTCATCTTCAAGGCGATTTTCTCGGGCACCGGCTACTCGGTTTACTGCCTGGAGGATCGCAGCTGCATGAGGGTGCTCTCCCAGCCCGAGGGGGAGAACTGCCCCGAGTACATCTACCCGGTGGAAATGGTCGTCGCGTCGCGGACGGCCGACTACGCGCGGTTTATCCGCCAGGGCGGGCTGCGCTGCACACAGTGCGGCAACTGCACCAAGTGGTGCATTTTGGAGATAAACATCCCCGAGGTGGCGGCCCGGATGCAGGAGCTGACCCTGGAAGCCCTGGCCGAGGGCAAGATTGACGCCGGGCTCGTCCTCAACGAGGGCTTCGTGGACCCGCAGAGCCTGGAGCCGCTGACCGACGCGGCCGCCCTCGCCCGCTACTCTAAACCGGGCTACGAGAAAGTGCTCGCGCTCTACAACGAGATGAAGGCCATCATCAGGGAGAGGGAGGTGAGCGTTGCCGTCCGCTAGGGTAACCACGGC
>Ga0307378_10004727_pt1 | contig 19249 bp, 16 predicted proteins | sample UN1MG_FD_202238 | JGI IMG/M metagenome (GOLD analysis project Ga0307378, IMG submission 202238) | Soil microbial communities from Risofladan, Vaasa, Finland - UN-1 | ecosystem: Environmental > Terrestrial > Soil > Coastal area > Acid sulfate soil | place: Finland: Risofladan, Vaasa | collected... | reverse complement strand
ATCGCCGGGTTGCAGAGGATGTAGCGGAGGGCCAACCGGGCGATGCGGTTGTCGTCGTCGAAGTGCGGACTGTCCGGCGAGCTGTCGCCCGTGAAGATCGAGTTGCTCGCAAACGGCTTGATGCCGAACCAGCCGACGTCGTGCTTGCGGATCGACGCCCAAAGCCCGGTCTCGTCGGTCACCACCTTCGTCTTGGCGGTGTAGGGCGTGAGGATGACTTCGATCTGGTCGGTGTAGGTCTCGATGATTTTCTTCAGGTGCGGCCGGTCGTGGGAGGAGAAGCCGATGAATCGGGCGCGGCCCGTCTTCTTGGCCCAGTCCAGCGCCGCCACGGCCTCTTCGACCTCGGCCACGCTGTGCCGGCCGCTCTCGGTCAACAGGCTGATCCGCCACAGATCGACGTACTCGAGGCCGGCCTCTTTCATGCCTTCGTCCAGGCCCTTCTTCAGCCGATCCGCCGAGCGCCACTCGGGAAAACGGCTCTCCCAGATGTGCCACGAATAGCCGAAGTACATCTTGTCGCGGCGTCCCTCGAGCGCCTTGGCATAGGCCAGGATTTCCTCGCGGCAGCAGGCGTCGACGTAATTGAAACCCCGTTCGATGCACCGGTCGACCACCTCCACGCGGTTCTTTTGGAATTCCGACTGGCCGATTTTCATGGTCATCCAGCCGGGCACGTCCTCGCCGCCGATGATCTTGTCGACCCGTTTCCAGTGGCCGCCCAGCACGGCGGCCGAGATCATCAGATCGGTCCGCCCGCAGCGGCGGTATTCCATCTCCGGGTTGTAGTTGAGGATCTTGCCGGTGTCTTCATCGGTCGGATTGCCGGCCAGGACCGTCCTGGTTGCCGTCAATCCGGCGGCCAGCGCGGCGGACGCCACGGCACCGTCGCGGACGAACTGTCGACGCGTAAGCTTCTCGGCCATGATTCATTCCTCTTCGGTTTTCGGGAAGTAGCTGAATTCGCAGAGAATTCAGCAATAAACGACACGAATGTGTCTGTCATTATGGGGATTCTCTGAATTCTTGCGAATTCAGCTACAAGACTCGTGCAATGACGCGGTCTGCCGTTCAATATAGGCAGTTGGCCGGGCCGCTGCAAGAATCTTCGGCGAGGGTGGCATGCCCAAGAAAACGGGACACGGGCCGCCGTTCGGCCCGTGTCCCGGCACTGGCTGCCCCGGGCTCCAGAGTGTGATTCGACTTGCACAGTAGCCGTCTCGCTCCGCGAGACGTGGCTGCGTCTCGCGGAGCGAGACGGCTACTATGACGTGCCCCGCTTAAGTATCCGGCGTGTTCGTGGGCGAGGGAATCTCGGGCAATTCGGCCGGCAAGCCGTCGTAGGGCGTCCTGCCGGGCAGCGGCGGCAAGACGTCGTCCACCGGGCCGGGGATCGCACCGTCGAGTTCCGGCACCACGTCGGCGGCCGCGTCGCCGGCCTTTTCGGGCGGCACGGCTCGGGTCGGCTCCTGAGGGACTGGCGTCTTTTGCGTCTCTTGCGGCACGGCGTCGCTGAACGTCGCCAACGGCTGGCCGCAGGGGTCCAGCGGTATCCGGCAGCAAACCACCCGCGGCACGCTGCAGGTGTACGTCACCGGGATCCGCTTCTCGACGCACCGCGCCACGCGAACCGTCTCCTGGAACGGCTGCATCCGGCACACCCGATACGAAACGTCCTGTTCCCGCTCTTCCCACGCCATCCGATAAGTCGTCACGGGGATTTCCCGTACGTACTGCTGCTCGACCATCCGGCAGACCTTGTACGGGATCGTGCGCGTCATTTCCACCTGCTCGTAGCGGCACGTCTGCACGGGTACTTCGTTGGCAATGACCTTCGCGCAGTAGGTCGTTTGCGGAACCTGCTGGGTCACCAGGTTCGGCTTCCACACCCGCTGGACTTCATAACGGCCGCCGGGCGTCTGCTCCCAATACAACCCCGGCCGCTGGTAGACCGTCAAACCGGTCAGCGGATCGAGCGTGCAGTTTCCGGGCACCCAGCGAAGCCTCGTTTGCGGCAATCCGGGCCTGAGAACCGTGTAGTCCTGATAGCAGCCCTGATCGACGTACACCGTGCGGTACGTCGTCACCGGCTCCATCACCGTTTGATATTCGGTGCGCGTGGACGTTTCGTAGACCGGCCGGCGAACCGTGTAGCGCTCCTCGCGCTGCTGGGTCTCCCAGACCGGCTTCATCACGGTGCAGTATTCTTTGCGGACGGTCGTCTCGGCCACCGGCCGGCAGACCCGGTAGCGACACGTCCGCACTTCCGTTTCCCAGACCGGGCGGTAGCTGGTCACTTGCTGCTGGTCGTAGACCGTCTCGTAATCCATCCGGTAGGCAGTCACTTCCTGCCGGTCGTACACGGTCTGGTAAACGAGTTGATACCTCTGGCCGTTCTCGCAGGTCATGCAGGCCGAGGCGGGACGCCAGACCTGGGCAACACCGGGGACGGCACACGCCAGCAGAAACAACGGCGTGAACAAGACGCGGGCAGATAGGTTCATCTTCGGTCTACCTCGCCGGCACTCGAGACCGGCAGCATGCGTTGCAGTTGAAAGCACAAACCCGGGCTTCTTGGGTGCCCGGAACGTACCCCGGAGCGGCGATCCGACAAGTTCTGCCCCTTCAAGTGAGTATTCCAGATAGAAAGCCGCAGGGCAAATGGCGGCGACTTCGCTTCGGGCAAAGAGCGGCCGTTACTTCAGATCCGCCAAGGGGTTAGGGATTTCCAAAAAAATCTCAAGTTTCCCGTCGATACCGCCGAAGGGTCTTTCGGTCAGAATGTCGTAAGATGCTGCTGCGCCAACACTTATGGAGAAAGTTTACCTAACCGGAACGATTGCCGAATCGGCAAGATGTTTTCGGTTCTGCAGACAAGTTCGGGGCTGCTGGGTGAGAGAGCGGATTCCCTTGCTGGGGAAGTACGGGTTCCTCTCCTCTGTTCCTCTGTTCACGACGCGCGAAGAGGCAGAATCAGAGAAGAGGAACCCGTACTCCTCCGCGCCGTCGACTTCAATGGACCGTCCACGGTCCGCTACCAGCGTTCGAGGACTTCCACGGCCTTGACCCGAAGGGGCGTTTCCACGTCGCCGCGGGTGAGTCGCTCGACGGCCGGGCGAAGTTCGTCCAGTTCGTCGCTTGCCCCGGCTTCGAGCAGCCGATCGATCGCCTCCAACGCGCTGAGGTGAATTCTCGAGCGGCTGAAGTACTTGCCGGAAGTCTGGCTCGGCGTCAGCATCTCCAGCAACACTTCGGCGCCGGCGGCGTTGCCATGCCGAGCCAAGGCGGTGGCCGCGTTGTAGCGGACTTCGGCCGGTTGACCTTGGAGCATGGTTTCAAGTTGCGTCATTGCGCGATCGCCGCCCACGACGCCCAAGACGAAGGCCGCCCGCTCGCGGATCTCCGGGCGCGGGTCTGCGGCCGACGCGAGAAGTACGTCAAGCAGTTGTGGAACCCTCTGCAAGTCGGCGGCGTCGAGGTGCGAAGCCAGCGAGCCGACGGACCGCAAGGCCGTAAGCTGCACCTCGACTTCCTGTTCGCTACGTTGGGTCTTGCTCGCCGTCAACAGGGCCGGCAGCGGATCGGCCACCTGGAAACCGCCCAAGGCACGGCACAGGTACGTTCGCAGCCGAAGCTCGTCCGGTTCCATGCCGCCGGTTTCGATCTCCCTTTGCAGGACGTCGGCCAGCCGCCGGGCCAGGATCGGGTCGCGGCGCAGCGGGTCGTTGTCCGGGTGGTCCAGCGCGGCGGCCAGTTCCACGGCCGCCGCCAGCCGAGCGTCGCCCGGCTTCTCGAGCGACTCGACCAAGGCTTCGACGTCCGTGCCCGGCGAGGCCAACCAGGCGATCACCACGACCAGCGCCAACACGACGACCGCCGGCAAGACGACCAGTTTCATCAGCGTTGCCGTCGCGGAGGGCTTGGGATCGGGGGCGTTGGCTTCCGACATGGAGTTAAACGGGACAGGTCTAAATTTCCGTGTCAATCACCATCGGACCGGCTTTTCTTGGGACGACCGCAAGATCGCAACGTAGACTGGATGCCTAACTGCTGGGACGTGCGTCATCGTGAGTTTCTGCATGAAAGTGACCACACCACTCCTCGAGTCGGAGCCGTACATACTCGCGGCCCTTCTGGCTTGTGAGTCGCTTCTTGGGTATGCCCGAAAAACGCTGTTCATAGCGTTCCCAGAACGCGTCCTCAGCCTCCGAGACAGACATCCCTACGGCTCGCGGCTTGAAGGCCCCGAAGCATCCCTGTAACTGCCTCTGAAAGGATACCTGGCCGTCGAAAAGGTATTGCTCAAGTTCCGCACGTTGTTCATCCCGTGATTTCTGTTGTCCATACTTAACCGGCAGCAACTGGACGAACAAAGTGGCAGAACCGAAGAACGGATTCTCGATCAGCGATGCAACAATTACGTCACCCTTGTGCTTCCGAATATGCCGAAAGGCATTGGGGGCCGCCTCCCTGGCCGCGTCCCTAAGGTTGATCGCGGTATCATCCGCCATTCTCAGAGTCTGCGACCTTTGCCAACTTACCGTGTCCCCTTCAAAGAAGACGACGCTCGCCTTTTCGAGCCCCAGTTCCGCGGCGAGGTTGGCGATACGAAGGGCCGCTGCGAGTTCTGAAACGTGCGACTGTTTAGCCAGTCGTTTCAACACTGCCGCGACAACGGGCAGTTCGGACACGACGGCCTTAACGATGTTTTGCGGAATAAGCAACTCGGCCGCCACTTCATTCACCCGTCGCTCTTCATCATCGTTGGACCTCAGAATGTCTGAGAACGATTCCCCGATCACCGTCGGAATGTCCAACAGCAGGTGCCCAAGCTCGTGGGCCAAGGTGAAGCGCTGACGTGACTTTACGAATTGATTGTTGATGCGAATAACCGCTCGGTCTTCGCAGAAAAGGCACCAGCCATCACAACCGCTCATCGGGGAGAAGGTGACACGCACACCCAGGTGTTCGGCCAGCTTCTCCGGCCCTGCCGGATAGTGCTGCCTCGCGAACGCAAGTGCCCTGTCAACGGAGATCATCGTAGCGGCTTACGGAGCGGCCGAACGCCAAGCAAGTCATTCATGTCCGCAAGCAGAGCTTTTTTGGTCGGCGTGTCCAAAGCTGCGAGGTCCTGCTTTCGGAAGCGGACACGCAGCTTCGGGTGCAAGGCCAGAAGCTGGACAATGTGCCTGTCGAGATCAGAGCCGATGGTCACGTCACGAAGCTGATCCATGTCATCCCGAAACCGCGATTTCGGGAGATCGACGCCACCAGTCACCGGGCAAAAATCGTCGTTCAGTTTAGGCATTAGAGGTATCCCGCTTGTTGAAGCCACCCCTCGGCGGCCTCGGCACCCAATTCATATTCTACCATTCCATCGTCGTCTTTGCTCAGCCTAGTGAAACGTCTCCGTTCGTAAAACTGTCGCGTTCGCTCACTTGGGACTGACAGCAAGTTTACCCTACCGCTGAGGCCAAGGATATAACTGTGACAAACCGACCGGAGTAACAACCCTTCACCGACCCCTCCGTAGAGTGGTGCCCTTACCAGCCAGGACCGATTTCGGGGGGCTACGGCGATGCGGTCAACGTAAACGCTGCCCGCACCCGGCACAAGGCTAGAGCGGAAATCGATACGATATCCTACTGCTCCTTGTATTTCGCCGTCCGGCGTCTGGCAGGCGACAAAATGCCATGCCAGGTGGTTCCGATACTGGCCCACCAGTTTTCGCCAAACCCAGTGATGGTCATCCTCATCCCGGGGACGACCAAGCAACTCCCCCTTGAGATGCCACCAAAGGCCATCGACTTTGGTTGCCGCAAGTTCCCGCGTCAACGCGACCAAGTCCGCATCACATTGTTTTCCAATCCGTCGGTCCCAAAGCTGAATCCTGCTGGGAAGCTCGTCCATGGGCAGTATTGGACACCTGGATCCCCTTGCAGGTTCCCAAGGCGTTTGAAATCCGGCCTGTTCAGTGAATTGTTGCGGTCAACGATTCGGACGCCCGTCCATGATAACATCAAGTGTGGCCGAGCGTTAGCCATCTCACCGGAAGACTGTGTTTTGCCTGCCCCGGCGACCAAACCGGCACCATCGGCGGGAGTTAAACGGGACAGGTCAGATTTCCGTGTCAAACACCGTCGGGCCGGCTTTTCATGGGACGACCGCGAGATCGCAACGCGCTCGACCGTCCCGTTTAGTTTCCCTTTAACGACGGGAAAGGTGGAAAAGGCACATTGAAAACGTGCCCCGCGAAACGTGCCCCACAACTTGTGCGGCTGCCATCACCCGAACGTTACGGCATGCCCTGTTTTCGTCAAGTTGCGGGCACCGGGTCCGAGGGCTTTCGGCCCGGCGGGTATTCGTGTAAACATGGGTTCATGCGATACCTGGAGTTGGCGTTGCCCACGGCGGCGGAAAACGTGGCCTTGGACGAGGCGTTGCTGGAGGAGGCCGAGGCCGCCGGGCGGCCGACGGAAACTCTGCGCATTTGGGAACCGGCCGAGCCGATGGTCGTGGTGGGCCGGTCGTCCAGGATCGAGCAGGAGGTTCATGGGGACGCCTGCCGCCGGTTCGGCGTGCCGATCGTGCGTCGCCCGAGCGGCGGGGCGGCGATCGTCACCGGCCCGGGGTGCCTGATGTACGCCCTGGTCCTCGACCGCCAGTCGCGCGGTGAGCTGCGCACGGACGATCGCGCCCATCGGTTCGTGCTCGGCAGGCTCGCGAGGGCGTTGCAGCCGATGAAGGACGGGGTTCGGTGCCGAGGGATCAGCGATCTGGCCGTGGGGGACCTGAAATTCTCCGGCAACAGCATCCGGCGGAAGCGGACCCATCTGCTCTACCACGGCACGCTGTTGTGCAATTTCTCGCTGGACCTGATCGACCGCTACCTGGCGATGCCGCCGCGCCAACCCGAGTATCGCGGCAGTCGAAAGCACGCGGAGTTCGTGGTGAACTTGGGGTTGGATCCGGCGGAAGTCTGTGCGGCGATCCGCGCTGTTTGGAATGCGGTCGACTCGTATAGCGAATGGCCGCAAGCGCGAACGGCCGGATTGGTGGCCGATCGCTACGGGCGGCGGGAGTGGAACGAAGGATTCTGAGACGGTTCCCTGCGAAGCCGGTTCGCTGCGAAGCCGGTTCCCTGCGAAGCCGCGAGCGGTCAGACGACTTTTCGCACCACGCCGATCACGACGCCCAGGACCTTGGCGTTTCTTACGTAAATCGGCTTCATGTTGGAGTTGGCCGGTTCCAGGCGGATGCGGTTCTTCTCGGGGTGCCAACGCTTCAGCGTGGCCTCGCCTTCGCCGGTCAGGGCGACGACGATCTGTCCCTTTTGGGCGGTACGCTGTTTGCGGATCACGACGTAATCGCCGTCGGCGATCTGGTCCTCGATCATCGAGTCGCCGCTGACCTGCAGCACGAACAGTTTCTTCTTCCCCGGATCGAACATGGCACTGAAATCGACCCGCTCATCCTGCTCGATGGCCTCGTGCAGCACCCCGGCGGCGATCATTCCGGCCAAAGGGAGGCCCCGCTCCTCGATCGGCTCGGCCTCCAACTGGATCGCCCGCGACAAGTTCGGCTCACGGGTGATGAAGCCTTTCTTTTCAAGGGCTTTGAGATGGCAGACCACTCCGTTGGGGGAGTTGATGTCGAAGTGTTCTCCGATCTCGCGGACCGTCGGGCCGTAGCCGCGGTTGCGGATCTTGTCGCGAAGGAACTCGTAGACGGCCCGCTGTTTCTTGGTAAGGTCTTCGTACGACGTCATGCTTACCCCCTATGGGACGGGTGTTCTGTTTGCCGTGAAACGCTCCTGGACAATCGTATAATATACGGCTGTACATAGTCAAGGGGGGTTGCGGATTTTGCGAGAAAATTATTCCCCCTGAGCCCGTTCGTGCGGGCCGCGCGTGCACCGCGGGAGCGATCCTTCCTCGTGAGGGTTTTTCTTTGATTTCCGTGGCTCGATTCCCGGTGCATCGAAGCTGACGGCACGGACGAGTACGGGTTCCTCTTCTCTGATTCCACGTCTTCGAGCGTCGTGAACAGAGAAGAGGAACCCGTACTCTTCCGGCAATTGAATCCGCTTGTTTCACCCGGCAGCCATGAAATTGCCTGAAGAACTCTCATGAGGTTCGGCATCTCCGAAGAAACGGTCTGCTGCCGATCGAACGTAGGCTACACTTGTCCGACGGGCTTACGCGCGCCGCTGGTTGATAGCGCGGGCCGTCGATTCCTTACTTCTCGCAACGTTTCAAGGGGCAGTATCATGGGGCTGAAGACCGATTTGCTGGAACAGAGTTTCGCCGCCATGGCGCGAAGGGGCGACGAACTGGTCGACATCTTCTACGGCAATCTGTTCAAGGATTGTCCGGAAGTCGAACCGCTATTCGCGCATCTGGACATGGCCCGGCAGAAAAGGATGCTGCTGGCTTCGCTGCAGTTGATCGTGGGAAACCTCCGGTGTCCGGCCATCCTGGAACCGATGCTCCGGCGACTCGGGGCCCGACACGTCCAGTACGGGGCCCGAGAGGAACACTACGCGGCCGTGGGGGCTGCACTGCTGGGCGCCTTGGCCGAAGTGGCCGGCGAGGACTGGAGCGACGAACTGGCCGAGGCGTGGGGCGAAGCCTACGAGGAAATCAGCCGCCATATGCTGGCCGGTGCCCCCGCCGCTCAACGGTTCTTCCAATCGACATCCGCCAGCGACGCCAAAGCCAGGTGCAGGGCGTGGGTGCCGTCGCGGCCGTGACCTTGGGCCTTCAGCGCCAGGTAGAGCTGATGGGCCAGCGCGAGTCCCGGCATGGCCAGCCCCATGCGTTTCGATTCTTCCAGCGCGATGCCCATGTCCTTGATGAAGTGTTCGACGAAGAACCCGGGATCGAAGTTGTTGGCGATGATCCGCGTGCCGAGATTCGACAAGGACCAGCTTCCGGCCGCGCCGGAGGCAACCGACTGCATCACCGTCTCGAGGTCGAGTCCCGCCTTGTAGCCGTAGAGCAGCCCCTCGCAGACGCCGATCATGTTGGTGGCGATCAGGATCTGATTGACCATCTTGGTGTGTTGTCCGGCTCCGGGACCGCCCTGGTACACGATCGTCTTGCCCATGGCTTCCCAACAGGGGGCAAGGGCGTCGACCGCGTCTTTCTCGCCGCCGATCATGATCGACAGTCGGGCTTCCCGGGCACCGACGTCGCCTCCGGAGACGGGCGCGTCGACGGCGTGGACGCCGATCGCCGCCGCCGCTTCGGCGATCTCGACCGCCAGAGACGGCTCGCTGGTGGTCATGTCGACGACGATATTTCCGGCAGAACAGCCCGCCAGCACGCCGTCGGAACCGAGGAACACGCCGCGGACGTCGGCCGGATATCCCACGATGGCGAAAATCACGTCGGAGGCCTCGGCGACGGCCTTGGGCCCCTCGGCCCATCGGGCGCCGGCGGCGAGCAGTTTTTCCGCCTTGGCCTTGGTGCGATTGTAGACGGTCGCGGAGAACCCGGCATCGATCAGGTGCCCACACATGCTCGAGCCCATCACTCCGGTACCGATCCAACCGATTCGGGTTTCGCCCGGCATTACGCTGATTACGGTCATGACCATCGATCTTCGGGGCGCTGGAGAATCTCGTTGATGACGATCGCCTGGCGGATGTTCCCGACGTCGCTGAACACGGCAGCCAGACCGGCAGCGGCGGTGGAGGGCCACCCCGTGACGCGGTCCTCTGCTTCCCCCGCTTCTTCTGTCCGGGTCATAGCGGCCGATTCGCCCGGGACACTCGGCAGGTGGCTCACCTCGTGGCCGAATACCTGCTGGAGGCGATGCTCGAGGTGATCGTCGGCCAGGGCCACCTGGCCGCCGAGTTCGGCCGCGCGGCGCTGGAACTCGCCGCGGCCGAGATGCTCTTGGACGTGTTCGGCCATCCCAACGCCCACGGGGCGGTCGAAAGCCGCTTCGGGTGGGCCGCGCCGTCCACCGACGACTTCGGCCATCGGGGGCGCGGGTCCCGGGCGCGGCCGCGGTGCCCGAGGGGGTGGCTGGGCGCCGCGGGGTTGCGTTGCCCGGCGAAGAAAATCCTCGATTTCCGCTTCCACGTTCCCGCCGGGGGGCCGGGCCGGGGGCCGTTGAGCGGGTGGACGCTTCTGCTGAGCTTGCTTGTTCAGCGCCTGCAGGATGGCCGGCACGACGAACACCAGGATCATGATGAGGATCCCGATCAGTTCGGCTTGAGCCACCAGCGACGTAAGGGGAATCATGCCACAAACCCTCTCTTGGACTCGCCGCCCGTTCCGACCGTGGCGATCGAAGTCCGCATATCCGTATCGGCCTGGATGTTTCGCAGTTTGTAGTAGTCCATGATCCCCAGCGTCCCTTCGCGGAGGGCCTCGGCGATGGCCTTGGGCACTTCGGCCTCCGCCTGGACCACCTTGGCACGGCTCTCCTCGATCTGGGCGATGTTCTCCTGCTCTTCGGCCACGGCCATCGCGCGGCGACCCTCGGCATTGGCCCGGGCCACGCGCAAGTCGGCCTCGGCCTGGTCGGCCTGCAGCCGGGCACCGATGTTCTCGCCCACGTCCACGTCGGCAATGTCGATCGACACGATTTCGAAGGCGGTTTGCGAGTCGAGTCGTCGGGCGAGCACGGTCTTGGAGATCCGGTCCGGATTCTCCAGCACCTCGCCGTGCGCGCCGGCCGAGCCGATGGCCGAGACGATGCCCTCGCCCACTCGGGCAACGATCGTCTCTTCCCCGGCCCCGCCGATCAATCGCCGCAGGTTCGTCCGGACCGTCACCCGGGCCTTGACCTTCAACTGGATTCCGTTCTGAGCGATGCCGTCGAGCGAATCTCGGCCGCCGCCTCGCGCGGGGCAGTCGATCACTTTGGGATAGACGCTGGTTTGGACGGCTTCGAGCACGTTGCGCCCGGCCAGATCGATGGCTGACGCCAATTTGAAATCCAGTTCCCCGAGTTTGGCCTTGTGGGCCGCGATCAAGGCGCGAATCACCAGCGGCACGTTTCCCCCGGCCAGATAATGGGCTTCCAGGTTCCCGGACGTGACGCCCTGTTCGTCGCCGATGCCCGCCTGAACCGCCATGATCTTGCTGCGGAGGATGACCGCCGGCGAGACCTTGCGGAAGGTCATTCTCAGCAGATCGAGGATCCCGATCCCCGCCTTGGTGAATTTCGACTGGATCCAGAGGTGGAAGTACCGGGCGAAGACCGCAAAGACGATCAGAAAGAAGAAGATGGCGACCACGATGATGATCACCATGACCATCTGGGTGGTATCGCCCTTTTCCGCGGCCAGGAGTGTCATTTTTTGCTCCTTCGACACGTGAGATCGATAACTGCGAACTCCCCCGCATCCGGCGGGAAAGGTCCCCTAAGTGCCGTCTGTTTATCCCGATTGCGGAAAATTGTCAAGACGGGGATTCGTCGAACGGATCGGGAGCGATGGAATCGATGGGGCGTCGCAAGGGGTCTTTGGCGGATGGAGACGGCGCATCTTCGTCAAGGGGGCGTACTACCACCCGGTTGGCGCGAACCTGCAACACGCGGACCGGTTTCCCGGCATCGATCGGCATCCCTTCGCTGATCGCGTCGACGGTGCGACCTTCGATGACAATGGCCCCGGCGGGCAACATCTTGCACTTTGTCTGTCCGATCTGGCCGACAAGGGTTTTGAGAAGGGTCATCTGCGGATCTTCGGGCATGACGTCCTCACTTGTGGGGGCGTTGAGCAGTACCCTGCGGCCCATGGCCGTCTTCGGCCAGAACTTGAAGGCCAGGACCACTACCGTCGGCATGCCCACGATCGCTACGGTCAAGACGACGAACCCTATGATCGAGTTGCCTTCCCGGAAGCCCAGGACAATGGCCGCCAGGATCGAACAGGCGGAGAGGAACCCGAGAATTCCCGCCGAGGGGAAGAATACTTCCAGGACCGCCAGCCCCATGCCCAGCACCAACAAGAGAACCGACCAGACCCAGGGTTCGATGGGCATTGTGTGTCTCCGGAGCGTGAACTTCGGGATGCGAAGCCGCAAGCGGCGGGCCGCCGGCGGCCGGGTTATTCTCTGACTGCCTTGACGACGACTCGGTTTCCGTGCACTTCGACGACCTCGACTTCGGTGCCGCGGGGGACGACGTCGCCGTCGGTAATCACGTCGACCAGCGAATCTCCGAATCGGGCCTTGCCGCCGGGGGTCAGTTGGGTCGTCGTCGTACCCCGCATGCCAACGAAGTCCTCGAAGTGGACCAGGGCCTCGCGCTGGCTGAGGCTGGCGGCCTCTTCGCCCTCGGGCGGTTGCAGCAACAGCGTACTGAAGATCGGCGTGTTGGGCAACCACCGCCGCAGCACCAGCGCACCGGCGATGATCCCCACGAACGTTCCGCCGATCATCATCAGCGACCGGGTAAGCTGGCCGAGTTGGTATTCGTTCTGAGGCAGCACGAACGTCTGGCTGGCCAGGATCAGCGAGACCAGCACCAGGCCCATTCCGCCCAGACCGAAGACGCCGAAGCCCGGCAGCACGAACACCTCCAACAGCAGGCAGGCCACGCCGGCCGCGAACAGGGTCGCCTCCAGCCATCCGGCCGTTCCGCCCAGGTAATGGGCCCAGAAGAACAGCAGGAAGCAGACGGTGGCCACGAACCCGCCCAATCCGATCCCCGGGGCGCTGAGTTCCACGTAGAGGGCCACGAACGCGATCGTCAGCAGCACGGCGGAGACCTCAGGCCGTGCCAGCGCGGCGATCAGGAAATCGGCCCAACCGGTCTCCAACGCCTGAATATCCTCCAAATAGTAGATGTCCTTCAATTCGGCCAGGTTGTTGATCGTCCGATCGGCCAGCCCGTACTCGACCGCCTGCTCGCCGTCCAGCAGCAGGGCCTTGCCCGGCGTGGTGATCGGGCGGCCGATTTCCCACTGGTCCGTGTCGAGTCCTCCCTTCTCTTCCCCGCTGAAGTAGCGCGTCTCGCCGGTTCGTTTCTCGATACAAGGAAAGACTTCCAGATTCGGATTGATCATGGCCTCGATCAACGGCCAGGACTGCTTTCGGTTCCGCCAAGGGCCGTCGTCGTTTCGGATGGTCCTGCCGATGTACTCGATCTGCTCCTTGGAGAACGGCTGCTCGCCCGATCCGCCCAGTTCCGCTTGCGGGTGGACCAACACGTGCTGGCACGCCAGGGCCACCAGCGCCGCGTCGGCACGGGCCTTCGAGGGGACGTAGGCCACGGTACGGACCTCGTTCGGATCCAGAGTGGCCAGGGTCTGGGCGAGTTGCCGGCTGTCGTCCAGCGATCCGCCCCCGCTGTCGATCCACACGCAGATGAAATTCGCTTCGTCCCGGCGAACGCTTTCATCGATCAGGTCCTGGGCCTGTCGGACCATTTCGCTCGTGATCCGCCCGTTCAGATCCACGCGCACTGCCCGCCAATCCCCGACCAGCGAAGGATCCTCGTTCATCGCGTCCCGCGGCAACTCGAGCTTGTCGGCCACGTCGGCGGGTGTCTTGGGCAGGTGGCTGACGAAGCCGAGCCCTCGGGCCTCCTCGCCGGTGAAGCGGCCGGGCGTATCGACCAGATCGCCGAGCCTCCTCGGCGTGGCGGCCAGGTTGCGTGCGTCGAATTCTTCTCGCGTAAGGAACTCGGTGCCTTCTTCCAGGGTCTGGACCTTCAACACGTCCAACGACGGATCCAGCAGCCACAAGGCCACGGCGGGCGGGATCGTCCGGCGGCTCTCGGCGATCTCCGTGTACGCTCCCCGTTCGGCCGGCCGGATCGTTCCCGGCTCGGCGCCCACCGGGCCGAGCAAGGCGTCGCCGGGCATCATGATCTCGTCGCAGGCCATCGCCACCAAGACGGCGTGGCCCGGGATCGACTTCTCGGCGTAGGCCACGGTTCGGGCGTTGCCGACGTCTTGGATGATCCGCGCCAGCTTGAAGGCGTCCATGGAGTCGGTGGTCCGGGCGAACTCCTCCTGTTCTTCCGGAATTTCGAATTGGAAGATCAGCACCGGCTCTCGCGATTCTTTTTCGGCCCGCTGCAAGGCCCGCGTGGTGAACCGCCTCACCCGTTCGACCGAATCGCCGTCGATCGGCAGACGAATGCGGATCGACATACCCATCGGCGACGTGGCGTCCTCGGCGGCCTCAGCCGGTCCCCAGCAAAGCAACGTTCCCAAGGCAACCAGCGCCGCCGAGACTGCCTTCGGGACGAGCCGGTCTGTCACTTCGGTGCAAGAAGTCGGGAACATGATTCGCAAACCGTAACGGGACGGCCCCAGACGACTTAAGTGGGTGCCTCACCTGATCTTCCGGATATTAGATTATAAGGCGTCCGGCGGAAGCGTCAATTGAGCCGGGTTCTCCATTGGGTGGCACGCCCTGAGCAGCGAAGGGCCTGTTCGGCATGTCTTCCACGCCCTTCGTTCCTCAGGGCGCGCCGTCCCCGCTCAACGCGGTCCGCCGGCAGCCGGTTGCTGACCGACTCGCGGCGTCTCGGGCTGGATGACGACCTTCGTCCAGAAGGGTGGGGTGATCACGACGAAGTCCAGGTTCGGCCAGGGGTTGTTGACCACGATGTCGCCGAATTGGAACACGGTGCGATCCTTGCCGTTGGGAGAGAAGAGTTGCAGGGCGAACGGGTTGAGGTCCGTTTCCGTCACCGAGAGGATCAACTCCGCCCGCTGGAAATTGGCCGCGTCGCGTTGGAATCGCGGGTAGGCCTCCAGCCAGATCTGGTTTTGGATGTTCGGCGGCGTGATCACCCGCATGAAGTATCGCTCCTTGAGCTTCGAGGCCTGGGCGCCGAACAGGAAGGGCAGCGGTCCGTCCTGGATGGCCGTGCCTTGCAGTTCCGGCGGCAGGACGTGCTGGATGAGTTGCTTGGTCTTGTGGTTGAATTCGTAGACCGACTTGCCGTCGCAGACCCAATGTTCTTCCCGTTGGGACTCGATCGCTACCCACTCCTGGTTCTGGTTGCTTTGCGTGACTCGGTAGAGCCCCTTGTCCGGCGCCGCGTACTTGACGAGCCCCTTGTCGACGTAGCGGGGCGCATTGGCGTTTCCGAAGACCCCGTCGTAATCCCATCGGCAAAAGTTGCACGCGAACGTCTTTACCTGTTGGCCGCGCTGCTCCCAGAACAGCAGCACCCGGTTGAGGTAGTCTTCTTCCTGCGGGGTGAGCTGGAAAGGTGCGCGGACCGGCGGCGGGGTCGGCTGGTATTGGGGAGCCGGAGCATATTGCGGGATCACCGGCCCGACTTGCCCGGCCCCCGGGTGGACCGTCGGCGACGCCGGCCGCCAAGGCTGCGTTGGCGCCTGGCCCACCGCCGTGGAAGCCGTCAAGAACAGACCGAGCGTCGTGCCGCAAACCATTCGTAACATCATGGGTTCCCTCCCATCGGTCGATATTCTTCGGGCGCGCGACTGCCAGCGATGCCAGCGGCCGCCGCTCACAGCGGCCCCCGCATGCCTGGAGACAGGATCGGCATTCTAGCAGCAAAACGCCCGCCGCCCTAGGGCGATTTGGGGGAGCGGAACGGGCTTTTTCATCTTCTTCCGGCTCCCGTAGGAGGGTATCATGTTAGCAGACATGACGCATCTGTTCTTGAACCAAGGACGCTAACATGGCAGAAGTGGCAGGCAAGACTACCCGAGTCAAGGTCGTTATCGAACACGGCGAAGACGGATACGTCGCTTACCCGCTCGGTGTGAAAGGCGTGGTCGTCGGGCAGGGGGATACGTACGAGGAGGCCCTGACCGACGTGACTTCGGCGATTCGAGCCCACGTTCGGCAATTCGGTGCCGAGGTTCTGGCCGCGGGAGACCCGGCACGGGAGGCCTTCATCGCCGAAGCCGAGGTGGTCATCTGATGGGCAAGTTTCCCCGAGATGCCCCCACATGAAAATCGCCCTCGTCCACGACTGGCTGACCGGAATGCGGGGCGGTGAGAAGTGTCTGGAGGTCCTCTGCCGGCGGTTTCCCGAGGCGGAACTGTTCACCCTGCTGCACGTCCCGGGAAGCACCTGCCCGGCCATCGAGCGGATGCGGATCACGACCAGTTTTCTCCAGCGATTTCCCGGCGCCCGCCGTTATTATCGTTATCTCCTGCCGCTGATGCCGGCCGCCGTCGGGCGGCTGGACATTCCCCGCGACGTGGACCTGGTCGTCAGTTTCAGCCACGCGGTGGCCAAGGGCGTCAAGCCGCCGCCGGGCGTGCCGCACGTCTGCTATTGTTTCACGCCGATGCGTTACGCCTGGCACCGTCGGGCCGACTATTTCCCGGGCCGGCTCGCGCAGGCCCCGGTGACAGTCGTCCGAAACCTGCTGCTCGATCAGATGCGGCGGTGGGATCGGGCAACGAGCCGGCGCGTGACCCATTTCGTGGCCGTCAGCCGGACGGTCGCCCGGCGGATCGAGCAGTGCTACGGGCGGACCAGCCGCGTGATCTATCCGCCGGTCGATACCCGGTTCTACACGCCCGACGACCGGCCGCGCGAGGACTTCTTCGTCTGCGTCTCCGCCCTGGTCCCTTACAAGCGGATCGATCTGGCGATCGCGGCCTGCAACCGTCTCGGGCGGCGGTTGATCGTGATCGGCGACGGGCCCCAACGGCGACGACTGGCCCGCATGGCCGGACCGACCGTCTCCCTGGCCGGTTGGTGTACGAACGAGGAGATTCGCGATCACCTCCGCCGCGCCCGGGCGTTGATCTTCCCGGGCAACGAGGATTTCGGCATCGTGCCGGTCGAGGCCCAGGCGTGCGGGACGCCCGTGCTGGCCTACGCCGAGGGCGGTGCGACGGAAACCGTCGTGCCGGCCGACGAGTCCGCCGCCGGAACGGGCCTGCTCTTCGCCGGACAGACGGTCGAGTCGCTGTGCCGGGCCATCCAACGGCTTGAAGAGCACCCCGACTGGTTCGATGGCCGGCTCGCCCGGCGAAACGCTCAGCGGTTCGCCGCTCAGCAGTTCGAGCAGGAGTTATTGGCGTATCTGGAGCAGGCGTGCCAGTCGCCGGCGGAAATCGCGTTCCAGGGAGGACCCCGCCGAACGCAGTCGGCGGGCGTTGGGTCACTCTGACAACGCCCGCCGACTGCGCTCGGCGGGGTCCGCGCCGCTCACGTCGCCCCCATCCGCTCACGTCGCCCCCATCTCCCTCCCTCGTCAAACGCCGCACGAGCGTCCCATTCCGACCTATCTTTGTACTGGAACACCATCTCCCATGCACCGGGACACCACCTCGACTCGAACGGCAGGCGAATGTCGCGCGGATCTCGAGCCTCGCACCGGCCCTCTTGCGACCCCAGCCAACGGACCCTGTTCGCCTGGTCCCTGTTGGCCGGTCTGATGTTGCTGGCTGCGCTGGCGGGGCCCTTCTTCGCCGGGCTCGTCTACACGGCGGATGATCTGGGGGCCTTCCACCTGCCGACCCGAGCGTTCTACCAGCAACAGCTCGTCCGCGGCGAGCCGTTCGATTGGATGCCGCAGCTCTACTCGGGCTTCTATCTCACCGGCGAAGGCCAAACCGGTGTGTATCATCCGTGGCACCTGTTGCTGTATCGCTGCCTTCCGCTACGGGTCGCGTTGTGCTGGGAATGGCTGGCCGCCTATCCGCTGATGCTTCTGGGCGGCTGGATGTTCCTGCGACGGCGGCTGGGCCGTAGCGACGCGGCCATGTTCGGCAGCCTGGTGTTCACCTTTTCCAGTTTCAATCTGCTGCATTTCATCCATCCCAACGCCGTGGCCGTCATCGCCCACATCCCTTGGCTGCTGTGGGCGATCGACGTGGTGCTGGTCGATCCCGATCGGCGGAAGGCGGCGTGGGCTCAGGCCGCCGTCGCCCTGCTGACCGGCTCGCAACTGCTGCTGGGCTATCCGCAATACGTCTGGTTCTCGCTGATCGCCGAAGCCGCCTACGCCGCGTTCGTGCTGACCCGTCTGACGCACACGGCTCGCAAGCGTCTTTGGAGCCGGCTGGCGATTGCCAAGGGTTGCGGCCTGTTGGTCGGCGGAATTCAACTGCTGCCGACCATCGACGCCCTCTCGCACAGCGCCAGAGGCTCGGCCGACGCCGCGTTCGCCGCCTGGGGCTCGCTGCACCCGATGAACCTGCTGCAACTGGTGGCCCCGTACGCCTTCGTTCATCGGGTGGTCGGACAGAACACGCACGAGTTGGCGCTGTATATCGGGGCCGTTCCGCTGCTGCTGATCGTCTGGCTGGTGGTGCGCCGTCGCCGGCTGGGATCGCTGGGTCCACCGGCCGCCGCGGCCGGCGGATTGGGCGTTTTGGCCTTGCTGCTGGCCTTCGGAAAGTACGCGCCGATCTACCGCCTGCAGCACTACCTGCCGTTGGTCGGCCGTTTTCGGTTCCCCTGCCGCTACGTGATGCTGTTTCAATTCTCCTGTGCGGTTCTGGCAGCCATCGGCTTCGTGCTGCTTATTGGTAGCCATCTCGCTCCGCGAGATGAAGCCACGTCTCGCGGAGCGAGACGGCTACTTTCGGCGCGAGATGAAGCCACGTCTCGCGGAGCGAGACGGCTACTTTGGCGGCTTGGCCACGTTCGGGCGGTGTGGATGACGACGGGCTTGAGTGCGATCGTGGCACTGATCTGCCTGCTGCTGCGCAATCAACCTTGGATGGCTCCCGTGCCTGCCATCATGGCCGGACCGCTGCTCTTGGGCACGGCGGCCCTGTTGCTGAGTTTGGCTGCCGGTGGATCTCGCGCTGCCCTGATCGGGCTGATCCTGTTCACGGCGGCCGACCTGGGAGTCTACGGCCTCAGCCATGCCGTTTACCCCGGAGCCGAGCGGCTGGAACCGTTCCTCGCCGGGATCGAAACACCGCCGGACCAACCCCCGGACCAACCGCCCGGCCGCGTGCTGGCGTCGCTGGTACGTTTCGACGAGGAGAAACTCCGCACCGGCAACCAGATCACGCTGGCCGGCTGGCATCGGGCCGACGGATACGCCGGGCTGGAACCCGCCCGGCAACTCGATTATCGCCATTTGGCCGCGCTGAGGGCCGCCGCGGTCCACTGGGTCCTACGGGGCGAGACCACCGCCGACATCGAAGGGCTCGTCCAGAGCGATGAGCGTTGGGCCCGTGTGCCCCAGCCACTGCCGCGCGTGCGGATGGTGAGCCGGGTTCGTTGGACCGGCGATCCGGCGAGCGACCTTCCGCGGATCGATCCGGAAACCACCGCCCTGTGCGAGGTCCCCGTCGCACTGCCCGAATCGACCCCCGGCACC
>Ga0307378_10004725_pt1 | contig 19252 bp, 16 predicted proteins | sample UN1MG_FD_202238 | JGI IMG/M metagenome (GOLD analysis project Ga0307378, IMG submission 202238) | Soil microbial communities from Risofladan, Vaasa, Finland - UN-1 | ecosystem: Environmental > Terrestrial > Soil > Coastal area > Acid sulfate soil | place: Finland: Risofladan, Vaasa | collected... | reverse complement strand
GGGTAAATCCAGATAAAAATTGGAGAAATTCCTTCCCCAAAGGCAAATCGTAAAAACTTTCAGAGAAAAACAGGAGCAAAAAATCAATTTTTGTGCCTAATTTTAAGTTTATGAATTAATCAGGTTAATTGTCTTTTATACACCTAACTGAAAATCCACTTGCTTTGTGACCGGGATTAAATCGAATTTCATTTTTATCAGGATAAAGACCCCAATGCCATGAGTAAATTGAATCTTCTGTAGTAGAAGACCACCATGTAGCATAATTTCCAATCTCTTCAATACCACCAAAACGACCACGACCACCTGCTGGAATGGCCGAAAAACCACTGTTATTATTTGCATTCCTAATAGTAACTTTCCATAAATTTGAATCTGTTTTTTTCATTTGCCCACCAGCAATCTTGGCACCACCTAGATAGTCGATGAGAGTTTCCCATTCTTGAGCAGTTGGAACGTGCCAACCATCAGGACATAATTCTCGACTGTCAATAACTGCATAAAAATTATATAGTACGCCATATGTATCTATGTAGTTCTTTTTGTTTATTTCACTTACACAATATGCCCCTGTAGTCATTTTACTCCATTTATCATTATCCGTTTCTAAAGGTATATTTGTTTCATCATTGTAATGAGTAACTATTAAGTTTTCAGCCATCCATTTTTGCTTACCAATATTTATTGTATGGTATATATTCCCATCAATGTCCATAACAGTATCTTGCGCTTTTAATGAAGTTGCAAAATAACTTAAGAACATGATTATAAAAATAAGTTTCATAAATCAATCCTTTGTTGTAAAGCAATGTCTAGTCCTAAAATATGGCTACAGGTTAAACAATTAATTATGCTGTCATTTTAAAGACCATATTAGGAGTTTTGTAATCTAAAGTTAAGTGAAGTCTTTTAGAATTATAAATCTCAATTGCATTTTTTGTTGCTCTGGATGCATGAGCGGTGCTAAAGAAGCATTGATCGAGGTAAAACTCATCTTTTAGAATTCCATTAACTCTCTCAGCTACTGCATTTTCATAGCAATGATTTTCTTCAGTCATACTAATTTTAATTTTTCGATTTTTAAGTTGATCTACATATTGGTGACTACAATATTGCACTCCTCTGTCGGAGTGATTTACCAGACCAGCCGCAGGCCGGGCATGCCTCAGAGCTGATTTAAGGGCCCTGAGGCAACCCTCCAGCTCAAGAGAGTCGCTTATGTCATATCCGACAATTTTACGTGAAAACAGGTCTGTAATCAATGCCAGGTAGCAAAATCCTTTCACAGTACGGATATATGTAACATCAGCTACCCATACCTGGTTGGGCGCTTCTACTTCCATCTCTTTAACCAGGTTCTTGTAGGTATGAAAGCGATGATAGGAGTCTGTGGTTTTACAGGACGCTTTCTTTCTTCTTATCAGGAGATCCTGTTGTCGCAGTATATTAAAGAGTGCATCCCGACCAACTTTCAGATTAGCGTCCAGGAATACAGGCTTAAGAGTCCTGTGCAGCTTTCGGGTACCCACTCTGGGTTGAACAGCGCGTTCCTTTTTTACCAGTTCGACAACCTGCCGCGCCTCTTCCTGGCGATGGATGTTACGTTGCTGGTATTTGTAGTAGGCATCCCGCTTAAGGTCAAAGCAGGCGCATATGTGTGATAAACCAGTTTTTCCCTTTGCTTTTGGAACAGTTTTCATCAGGGCTTGATGTTTAACTTTTTTTTTAGCTCAGCCACATTCTTATAGCCTAACTGCTCCGCTAAAACTTCCAGATAAGAGTCATTTACCAGTTGTTCCAGATCTTTCTTTAAGAGTAGTTTCTTGAGCTGCTCAATCTCTTTTTGTAAGGCTTTGATCCGGCTGATTTCATCTTGATTTTCTACCATAATCCGGGTGTTCATTAAATCTTTACGATCGTACTTTTTTATCCAATCATTAATCGTGCTGGATCGCAATCCATAGATCATGGATAGTTGTCTTTTAGAATACTTTCCTGTACTAAGTTCGTCTAAAATTTTGAGTTTGAAACCTTCGCTGTAACGCCGGGTTACATGATCATTTTTATACATATCTACATTAAATAGTGTAGACATTTTTTAGGACGACACAAAATAAACGCTAACGTTGAGTGTATGGTACGTTGGCTGTCCCAAGCGATTGACTTTGTGCGGGTCGCCGGGGGGCGCACTTTTTGCCATTTAACACTGTCCGTGATTTTGGGTTTTAGTTTTCTGGGTTTGGTTAATTATATATTGGTATTGGTTTCAGACAATTCTTTGGTGCAGACCTGCACTAATTTACAAATTAATTTTCTAACGGCGTTACAAAAAGTGCGACAAAGCCAATGAACTATACACTGTGTTATGCGGAGGGCTTGTCCTACCGTTATTAAGAGCAGAACAGATAGGCGAACTGGTGAGGCCTGTGAATATGGTAGAGGCTATTAGGTTTGACCAGAAATAGGATCAGCGAAGTACAAATCCTCATCATCAGCTGTTGGGGTCAATCGAAATTAGCGAAAATGAGAAACAAAAGGAGATGAAAGGGCAAATCTTCGCCGGCTTGTATAACATGAAATCAGATTATGGGTAGTTGTGGATCAGAGAAGACTTTCATTCTATGCTGAAGCCTTAATTCCGGACTTAAAACTTCAATTTAAAGCCTTCCGTCATAACGCTAGTGTATATGTATAATTACATATATTTCCTATATATCGAAACAAAAGGTACACATATACACCCAATATGGTAGTGTATATGCACCTCTCTAATTATCGATCCCACTTTTACTTTTAATCTCCTTTTCATTTATCAATCCATCAATTGGGTTTTTGAAGTTACTAAAATTTGTCTTAGAAACGTGCGTGTATCGCTCTGTGGTTTTAGAACTTTTATGACCAAGAAATGATTGGATATATCTCAAATCAGTGCCCTGCTCCAGATGATGAGTCGCAAAACTGTGACGCAATACATGAGGTGTAACCCGCTTATTTATCCCGGCTCTCATGGCAGCATTCCTGACAACCTTTACTACACTCTCAGCACTGTATTGGTTTCCTGGTCTACCTTCAAATAGCCATTCGGAAGGTCTATATGATCTATAATAAACTCTTAATAATCCAAGTGTTGATACTGCCAGCTGAGCATAGCGATCTACCCTACCCTTTCCCTCACGGATTTTTACAAGCATCCTTTTGGAGTCGATATCTCTAAACTTCAAATTCAGTAACTCACTTCTGCGTAATCCACATGAATATAGTGTTGCAATGATAGATTTATGTTTTAGATTGTCTGTAACCATTAACATGTCTGAAATCTCATCTTTGCTCAAAATGTCGGGAAGAGTGCTCTCCTTTCGTGGTCGCAATATATCATAGAATCTCTTGTCCATTCCAAGTACCTTTTCATAATAGAACTTAATAGAATTGATACGCTGGTTCTGCTGACTATCAGAGATGTTTTTCTCGGTTATTAATTCCAGAATATAAGAATTGATTTCGTCTTTTTCAATATCTTCCAGAGATCTGCCTTCAAAATATAACTGAAAATCACGAAAATATTTTTTGTATATATTAATTGTATTGTTACTATATTTTTTTTGAAGTAATGCTTCAATATAACCTTTGGGTAAAAAATGGTTACCAGGTGTGCTGGTCTCAATAAGTACCTCTTTTTTTTGTATCGGATCAATTATAATTTCTGATTTCTCAGACTGAATCTGACTAATATCTATAGTAGCAAGGACACCGATCTCTTTTCTGAGATCACTTAGATTGAATCTGTCTGATGAAATATACCAGCATCGCATTGTCTGACTCCAAAGTGCACCGGGAATGTGTTTTATTACCCTTATTATTTCTTTATTATACGGAAAGCGGATACAAACCACGTCTCGGTTTCCATGGTTGGTGCGTTGCAATAGTATCTTTTCTGTACCTGACAAAGCAGATCATTGAGTAAAGCAATATACGAAATTATCTGAGATCACTACTGTTTTGATGTTTAAAAAAATAAGTCCTTTGAAATCCTTTACAGAAAGAGTTACACCGATTTTTAAGGTTCAAACGATCTGAAAAGATAGTTTTGTTAAAAACATGACTATCATATGAATCCCGGAAAATATGTCTTTGCTCAGATTTTTGAATTTGTATCGCACAATGACTTTCTCAAGTGTGTAAAGAGTGGATAAATTTTATTTTTACAACCAGTTGATTTATATGTTCAAACCTAACCTCTGCTGATCATCCTGAAAAACCTGAAAACTTCTGGCAGAAATTCAAAAGAAGGAAGATCATTGAAGTTCCTCGCCGCAAGCAGCGGGGAACCGGGTTTACGAGTTCGGCGACTTCGTCGGACGTAGCCCCGGTGAACCGGGGCGAAGTTCGAAGCCAATGCGCTCGCAGGGATTCAACCAAGACTTCAGGGACATTTGCAGAGGATCCTTGTGCACTCCCACGGATAACCGGTGGTTTTACAAATGTAGGACTGATGGTAGACGGTGCCGTGCCGGGTGCCCGGACGAAGACAAAGTAACCGCATGAAACATTTGTTCCTGTTCCCAATTATCGATATATTTGGTAATAGATCAACCTACAACAAAAACAGGAACCATGAAAAAAGTAATTATTGTTTCGATCATCACAATGATGATCGCTTCTGTGGGATTTTCACAATCCGGCAAAGGATTGAAAGTCTTTATTTCCGTTGATATGGAGGGTATCACCGGTGTCGTGAACTGGGAGGAGGTCAACCGAACAGGGAAAGATTATGATATGTTCCGCCAGATAATGACAAAAGAGACCAGCGCAGCCGTTGAAGGAGCGGCAGATGCAGGTGCAACCCACATAGTGGTTCGCGACGGGCATGGCGCCGCGAGAAACATCCTTCCTGAGTTACTGGATTCCAGAGCCCTGCTGATGCGCGATTGGTCGGGAGGTCCGATGAGCATGATGGAGGGAATTGACGAAACCTTTGATGCCGTTATTTTCATCGGGTATCATGCCAGAGCCGGTGTTCCCGACGCTACACTGGAACATACCAAGAGTGGAAGCGCCATCACCGACGTTACGATTAATGGTGTTTCCCTCCCCGAGGCTGGTATCAATGCCCTTATTGCAGGCCATTTTGGTGTACCGGTGGTATTTGCCTCCGGCGACAGGGCACTATGCGATCAGGTTATCGGATTGTTTGGTGATACAGAGACCGTTGCTGTTAAGGAGGGTTTAGGTAAGGCCGCTCTTAATTATCACCCTGAGGTTGCCGGGCAAAAGATCCGGGAAGGGGTTAAAACCTCTCTTCAGAACCTGGAAAACTATACACCTTATAAAATGCAATCCCCATATACCCTTGTGCTTACCCTGAAAATTGAGGAGCTGGTATATAACGGGGCGCACTATCCGGGAGCAGAACGAACGGGAGACTGGGAACTGACCTATAAGAACAATGATCTGATGGAGGTGATAAAGGCACTGTTCTGGATGTATAAAATGTAAACCCTTACTTAAGTTGTTGTTCCAAATAAAAAGGGGATTATAAATGAAATTCTTTCTGCTCACACTGATAATGCTATCTGTGATGCCCCAAAGCGCGAGATCTCAATGGTACCACAGGCACTATGGTGCTGACAATTTACGAGACCTCTCATTCTATCAGTTAAAGGAATCATCTAAAAGGTCTGTTATTAATATTGGTATCGGAACATTTTCGATGGCTGCCGGATCGATGATAATGATTACAGGCCGGGAAAAACTGGATCCTTTAGAGGATGTGTCATTTATTGATATATTTCAGTCCCCCGATGCAGTAGGATATGCCATTGCCGGAGCCGCAGCCTTTACTGCCGGGGCGGTGGTGGTACTGACCAATATTGCCAGACTGGTTATGATTGGCAGCGCAAGAAACAAAATGTTTGCCATGGATATGTATATATCACCTGCACTCATGTTAAACAATTACAGCAATAATATTTCACCCGGAGTGTCTGTTACCATAACTTTCTGAAAAGAATAAAACCATGTGACATACAATCCTGACGATCCCGACAGTCTCGTCGGGATGTCCGGATTGTGTCTATAAACAAAAAATTACGTCGGTGGTTTTCGACCTGAAGCCTGTTCCAGATTGGTGTCGTCCTTACTCCGGCAGGGATTGTGTACTGGAATCTCAGTCTATTATAATAATCCTACGCTAAAGGAATATGCTACTCCTTAACCTCATTTTCCAATGAATCCAGGGCTTCTTCCATCTCTTTTGCAGTGTCCTCCACGGCCTCTTCCACCTCTTTGGCCGCTTTCTCAATATCCTTTCCTAAACCCTCGAAGAATTGTTCAGTCTCATCTCCATATTTATTTATAAACCTGCCTGCAGCCCTCTTTGTAAAGAATCCTATAACAAGGAAAAGAACCATAATAGCCACCAGTATCCATGTGACCACTTTCGATGCTGATTCTTTTGCTTTAAGCGTTCCCGTGAGTGCATGATACATCAGTAACAGGCCGAAAATATTAATAGCAATGCTGATCAGCCAGTGAAGGGAAAAGCTGAATCCCATAACAAATCCGAAAAATGAACCGACCGGCATCAGTACCATAAGCGATGCAGTCACATGTACATTGGCCTCATACTTTGTATTACCTCCACAAATTGCAGAAATGATCAAAACAATCACTGCCCCGATAAATAGTCCGATAATAGCTCCAATTACCGACCAGATAAATCCCATTATTCCTATTGCCCCACCGAGAAAGCCCCCTGTAACAGAGGTCAGGTTCAGAATGCTCCATAGCAATGCCAGGAGCCCAGATATGACCCCGTAAATAAGAGCTTTAATAACCGGTTTGCCCAGTCCTCCTTCAGTCTGTAGCGACGCAAAATAACTCTTGGGTCTTACGATCGTGTCAACAGACTCCTTAATAAAGGTGCCAAAATTAAATGATCCGTTACTCATAGTTCAAGATTTTGATTAATAGCCTAAATGTAAGATATTTTTTCAGACAATTGAAATTTAACTTTGATCCAGGTCATGTTTAATCCCTGGATACAATTGCACTATATGCCTGTCAGGTTAATATTTCTTTTTTTTGAACAGATAAAACGGTATTCCTGTCGCAAGGAGAACAAGTCCCCAGGCAATAATCTCAATACCCAGGCCGGTTACCGCCCACAGGGAATAGAGGAATGCCGGAACTCCAATTAGCAAGGCCCTGGTCAATCCAGTTGCTACATCTTTGTTCCTTCCTTTTACTATGATCATTATTTCTGACAGGGATGATAAAAGGTATGGCAGAAGTACTGTCAGGGTCGAGAGCATTATGGTGAAAGTGAACATTCCTACCAATCCCCTGGTATAATTCATACTTACCAGGATTGAGGCCAGGATACTTGAAAATATTACACCGAAAAGTGGCACTCCCCGGCTTGATATGTTAGCAAACCGTCCCGGGAAGATATTGTCCCTGGCTGCAGCCATTGGGATCTGTCCCTGGAGTAATATCCATCCGTTAAGGGCACCAAAACAGGAGATTACGGCTCCCAGGGCTACTAATGCTGATGCTTCAGACCCCAATATTTTCCCGGCTGCATCTGCAAATGGAGCAGATGAATCCTGCAGGTCAGCCGGGCTTATCAATCCCATGACGCTTACCGTAGATGAAATATATATTAGCGCCGCCACAAGTGTTCCAAAAATGGTAGCCCTTGGAATGGTCCGTCCCGGGTCCCTTATCTTATCAGATGGTATGGTTGCTGATTCAAGTCCCATGAATGCCCATAGGGTGAGAGCAGCAGATGCGGTGATAGCAGTAAAGCCGGAGCTCCCGCTCAGGTTGAACGGACTGAAATTTGATCTATCAAAATAGATAAATCCAACCGTGCCAATGAACAGCAATGGAAGGATTTTCAGGATAGTGGTGATAAGCTGAACTACACCTACACTTCTTATATTCTGTGTATTTACCCAGGTAAAGATCCATATCGCACCTATAGCTATGGCAGCTGATAATAGATTATTTTCTTTTATCGAAGGGAAAAATTCTGAAAGATAACCCACTCCAGCGACGGAAATAGCTGCATTCCCGCTCCAGATAGAGATCCAGTATCCCCATGCTACCATGAAGCCGGCAAAATCGCCGAATCCCTCCCTGGCAAAGACATAAGGCCCTCCGGCCTTTTTGATAAGCCTGCTCAGCCTTGTGAATAGCAGGGCAAGAATAATTGCCCCCATGGTTGTAAAAAGCCATCCGAAAATAGTGATCCCTCCATAGACTGCAAGGGAGGCAGGAAGAAGGAATATTCCTGATCCGGTCATGTTACCCAGCACCAGAGAACTGCTGAGCCAGAATCCTATTTTTTTTGAACCGGAGTTTCTATCCATTGTTTTTTATAAATGACTCTCCTCTGCCTGTCAGATATTCCGACTCGCCTGATAACCGGCTTGCTTCACTGTATAATTCCATGGTACGGTCAATAAGGATCGATTTTGCAGTCGGATTGGCTGAGTCATTCCATTTATTCAGGTTCAGAGGGGGCCATACCTCATCTGATCCACCCGGCTCATGAAGTGACTCTATTGTGTAGCGCGAGAGGAAATAATTTCCGCCATGCCCGGTATCCTTGATCTCATCCAGGCCAATCCTCTCATCGGCAAGTGAAAAACCCGATGCAAATTTCCTTGCCTCACCAATAATATGATCGGAGAGCACTGCTGTAGCCGGTGAAAAAGCCAGTGAGTCAAAATTACCCCCAACAAATGGAGCCATCCCAACCTTTCCAAGACAACTGGTGAGATGATTCATCCACAGATGCCCGGAAGCTATCAGGTCGGGCCCCCATCCTCTTCCACTGCCTGATGTTCCACAGTGAGGAATATCATAATGATCCATCATCTCAGCGCAGGCCAGGTTGAGCAGATATGAAGATGGTGAGTAATAGCTCCCCATGATCTTCATGTCGAAACCGGCCGGAAGGCTGCCAAGTATTATCTTACTACCCTCCTTTACCAGCTGGCTTAATACCAGGCCAGCCAGTAGTTCGGCATTAAGAAGAGCGAGGGTTCCCGCCTCTGTCATTGGTGAAGTTGCTCCATACATGCTGTAATTGGAAAATATTACCGGCAGCCCCCTCTCAAGTGCGGCAATCATTTTATCAGTTGTTGATTCATTCAAAACAAGAGGAGTTATAAGATTAAGATAGAGCATGGCAAATGGACTGGAAGAGATATCACCATGAAGAAATGAAAGGAGATCGAAAACCCTGTTAATATTCTTACTCTCGGATATCAGTAATACCAGTGGTTTAGCAGTATTTGCATACATATCCAGGGTGTTGTACAGATCGATTTCTGATGGTGGCAGGTCCGAAGGGATCCCCAGGGTAGATATCATGTCGAAATTGGGCAGTATGTCCCCTAATCTTGATGATATTTTCATGTGGCCCCGCGTAAATGGGACAACCATGTCGGTCTCTATCTCCTGAAATGAAGTGTTGGTGACACCAATCCCGAAACGGGTGCCTCCCTCCTGCTCTTTACCCAATTTGAAGAGGTGGTCACCCGACCTGTTATATATTTCAATCTCCGATCGGGCAGTTTTTATCGAGCGGTCGATGAGCTCCCTCTTTATGTAAACAACATCATCCTTGATAATCACACTGCGGGATCGGGCGAAGATCTTCCGGGCCCTGTCCGATTCTACCCTGATACCCGTAGTCTCCAGTATCCTGACGGAGAATTCGTGCACCCTTTCCTTTTGATCATCGGAAAGTACCACGATCCCGGGAGTAACAAAATACTTACTGCTTTCTGCCATCCGATTAGTAGAAGATTATAAATGTGATTAAAAATAGGTAAAAGAAGTGAGGATTGGAAGATTCACCATACTTATAGGATACTTAATAAGCGTGTGGTGCCCGGTACGGTGTGCAGTACACCTACCAATAGTGTTACTGTCTCCCTTTTCATGATCAGAATTATTCAATGCTGCTAAGTTCAGGAATATTGAATTACATTATTTTTACGTTAACTTTATCTTTGATAACCCTGTTATCCACTATCGTATGAAAAAGGTCCATAAAGTATTAGTGTATAGCATAGCTATTATCATTGTCGGAGCTGATCTTTTTTCCTGCATCGCCTATTCCTCATTCTCATCACTTAAGGGTATTGAAGTAAATGAGCCTGATCTGGCTTGTTTCCCCGACAGTTATGATGATTGCAGGAGCACATTCCTCATTAAAGCACAGGAAATGACAGATAGCTTTGAGAATACAAGAAAGGAAACTTATCTCCGAATGTACAATCCTGACGCGGAGGTGCGGAGATCGATCGTCATTTCGCAGTCCAGGGAGGTACTGACTACCTCTTTGGTAACTTTTAGTAAGCTACCAGATTAAACTAACTCATTATGGGAAAGAAGAATAATAATAAACTGGATAAGAAAATCTATTTCCAGGAACTCGAAAACCTCCAGGTTGAGCTTGTTAAAATGCATGAATGGGTGAAGGCAAAAGGACTTCGTGTTGTGGTTGTCTTCGAAGGAAGGGATGCAGCGGGTAAAGGAGGAGTGATTAATCGGATAACCCAGAGCCTGAACCCTCGTGTCTGTCGTGTTGTGGCACTGGGAGTCCCGACTGAAAGGGAAAAAACGCAGTGGTACTTTCAGAGGTATGCGGCACATCTCCCGGCAGCCGGTGAAATGGTTATGTTCGACCGCAGCTGGTATAACCGGACAGGAGTGGAAAGAGTTATGGGGTTCTGTAGTGAAGAGGAGTACTGGGATTTTCTCAGATCATGTCCGAGATTTGAGGAGATGCTCATCCATTCCGGCCTTATTTTGATTAAGTACTGGTTCTCCGTCAGTGATGAGGAACAGGAAAACAGGTTTGCCGAAAGATTAAAGGATCCTCTCCGCAGGTGGAAGTTCAGTGAAATGGACCTGGCATCCCGGAGTAAATGGGTTGAATACTCGAGGGCAAAAGATGAGATGTTTGCATATACCGACACGAAGCTTTCTCCCTGGTGGGTAGTAAACGGCGATGATAAGAGGCGTGCAAGGCTGAACTGCATAAAGCACCTGCTTTCAATGATTCCATACAAGGATATCAAATATAAAAAAATTGAGTTGCCGCCTGTTAACATGACCGGATATATCAGGCCACCAATAACAGATCAGACATTCGTGCCGGAGGTGTACTAGGTAAAGACCTCTCTTCATCAATCCAAAAAAATACGAAGCAAAGGGAAAATTGATGATATAATTCTGAAAGAGTCTTACATAAATGCTATATGCCGGGCTCCGAAGATCTTTGCCCCAGCAGTCACTTCCAGCTCTCCATCAGTTCCCACTGCTTAACTGCCGCAAGGAATGTGGCAGCAATATGTCCGGCTTTTTTTTGAGTATATTCTTTTGCTTTCTCAACATCAAAATCAAGATAACCGGCTCCCTCCCCGGGATATCGAGTAGTGGCCCATGCGGGCATCATCGCGTATCCTTCATCGGTACCTGCTTTACCAATCCGGTCTTTCCCGAGCTTTTCATAAATTTCCCGGTCAACCAGTTCAGGATCCCATGACAGGACAAGGGCTGATTCTTCCAGGTCGCCATGACCCGACTGGATCGGTTTTTGACCATATACCTCTTCTGCCAGGTTCCATGCTATCCTCCACCAGTCAACAATCATAAAATGGGCACCTGTTTCCCTGTGCAAACGGGTATAGGCCCTGATTACCGGTTCTGTATTTCCCCCGTGACCATTAACAATTAAGATATTTTTGAAACCAGTCCTGACAAGGTCCTTCAGAATGTCATATATGTATTCCTCAAAAATATCTTCCCTGATGGTAATTGATCCCGGAAATTGTGATATTGAGGCGCCTGTTACGCCGTGGTTTACAGCTGGGGCAATAAGTGCATTCACATCATCCCATATCTGTTCAGCAAGGTTTAACGGGATAAAGATATCGGTACCTATAGCACAGGCTCCATGTGATTCTACAGTCCCTATGGGAAGGATTACCCTATCGGTCACTTCGGGAACTATTTCAGCAAGTTTCATCCAGGGGTAGTTTTGCATCTCGTGAAACTTAAGGTCTTTAACTTTCGTCTGCCCACTGCAAAATGAGTAAGAGGCAATAATGGCAAAAAGGGATAAGACTATTTTTCTGTTCATAGTTATAAGTGTTTTAGGTTTCTTGTTATGATTTGATCAAAAACCGGAGTTGGCAATATCCCAGAGATTGAGGAAACCGAGCTTGATTATTTCAAGCATTTTATCCCAGTTCACCAGGCTTGTCTCGTCGGCAGGTGTATGGTATTCATCATGCATTGCAGCCATTACTGCAATAACCGGAACGTTATTGTTCGTAAAAGCTGTATAGTCGCTGCCGCCTGTCGGCTTTTCCTGAGCCCTGTAATTGAAATTCATCTTAAGACCGTACTCTTCAGCATACTTCTTCGATATTTCTTCCAGATAGGGGTAATCCCTGTTATAGGTAACCCCAACATTTATTTTTGCAGTGTCATTTGCTGCATCCCTGGATATCATGTCATAGTTAAGGTAAAACCTGTACTGGCCGATCGATCCGATGGAGGGATTTTGTGTAAAATATTCGGATCCGAGCAGCCCCTTTTCCTCACCTGTCCACGCACAGAAGAGAATTGTCCGTTTTGGTTTAATCCCTGTTGCGGCAAATGCCCTGGCCATAGTCATAACACCTACTGTGCCAGAGGCGTTATCATCAGCGCCGTTCCAAATGCGGCCACCTGCCATTCCCATATGGTCCATATGGGCTCCGACAGCAACAAACTCATCGGGATTCTCTCCTTCTATCATTGCAACAACATTTCTCACCCTGACCCTTCGGACTTTGACCTCAATATCCAATCCTGCCATGGTCCCTGCTATTGGAACAGGTTTGAATTTATAACCATTTTTTGCAGCATCTGATTCATACCCTGCAATATTATAGGATCCCATAAGTGCCTTTGCAACTTTTGGTGTAACAGTTATGATGGCAGGGTCATCCGGCAGGTCAGGATTATCCAGACTCATTCTGATCCAGTTACCAGGACTCCTCCCTTCATTGGGAGCAAGGTTATCATCGAACATATACTCTCCAAAGCTGTTAGCTATACTTCCATCCATATTAATATCGATCACCGCCACTATTCCTTTCCCTTCGAGAGCCTGGTTCTTGCCCCGGTTAAGCTGGAAGGCTACCATCCTGTCAGCATTTATCTTTTTATACATCTCTGATTCCGGGTCATTTATTCCCGGATAGCCTGAGAGACGGACAACGATTTTACCATGAAGGTCAATATTTGTGAAATCATCCAGGCCGAGATCTTCATTCTTGATGCCATATCCAATGAATACTACCGGGCCAGACACCTTTGTTGAAGCAGTTGCACTTCCGACCCTGAAATCAACATTCTCCTGGAAGAAGTATTCGCGGTTAGCCGATGTTACTGACAATACTGATGACCCGCCGGGAACAGGTTCCAGAAGAGTAAAATTCTGAAAATAGGACCTTGTTGGAGCCGGCGGCGTTTCTCTGCCCCCTCCCCTCATTCTCATGTTAAAACCTCTCTGCAGGTCGCCCGCTGGTTGCACTCCAACATATTTGAACATGCTGGCCACATAATCGCCGGCAAGGTAAATCCCTTTCCCACCGGTGGCCCTCCCTTCGGTCCAGTCTGAGGCAAGGAATTCCAGCTGAGCCTGGATAACCTCTTTTGTGATTACTTCAAGTCCCTTCTCCTGAGGTGATTTCTGCCCATTTGAGACTGGAGAAAACAGGAGAAATGCGATAAATACTAGTAGTGTAACTCTGATCATAGCTTTAATTTTTTGATTAGTTATCTGAAAATTACCGGCAATTTAATCCTTTTCAACTATATAATATGCGATTCAGGTTGGTCGATTAACATATTTTAACTGAATCGTATAATTATATCCTTCGGAAAGATATCCACGATGAGCCGAGGGTTAACAATTTTTATTGATCATGGCATCTAATTTGTACCTTTGGATTTTAACCAACTCAGATTATTATGAAAAGATCTATTATCTACATATTACCTTTAACCTTTTTGCTATTAAGTTGCGCCGCATCCAGGATCAGTTTTGACGTATTGGCACCTGCACCCAATTATATCCCCCAGTCAATCCAGTCAATAGCTATCATCGACAGGTCGCTTCCTGAAAATGCTGATCTTAATAAGCTTGAAGGTATCCTTACCGGGGAGGGACTGGAGCAGGACAGACTATCCACACAGATTGTTCTGGATGGGCTGAACAGAAGTCTCGGGAACTCATCAAGGTATGATGTGATCAGAACTACCGAGCTAATGAAAGGATCGGGTTCAGGGAGCGTATTTCCCGCGCCCCTCTCGTGGGAAGCAGTAAATGAATTATGCCAGAAATATGAGGTTGATGCCATAGTATCGCTGGAGACCTACGATTCCGACTTTATCGTGACCAGCGGTACAAGACCGGGGGGAAGGCTTTTCGAATTCTATGCAAAGGGAGTAGCTACTGTAAACTGTGGTTTCAGGATGTACGACCCGGTTACCACAAGCATAGTTGATGAATTCCATTACTCTCATGCCCGTACATGGGATGCCGGAGGATTATCCATAATTGCCGCTGCAGAAGCATTACTTAATAAGAATGCCGCTATAAGGGAGGCAAGTTTTGATGCCGGGATGGTATATGGCCAACGCATCACTCCTGCCTGGTTCATGGTATCAAGGGATTATTTCAGGAAGGCAAAGAACAGTTATGACCTTGAAGAGGGAGCCAGGATGATGCAGTTGAATGACTGGGATAAAGCAATTGCTGCACTGGAAAGGGGTGTCGAATCTTCAAACAGGAAAGATCGTGGAAGGTCAGCACATAACCTCGCTGTGGTTCAGGAGATACTGGGTAACCTTGAGCAGGCAAAGGAATGGACAACAGTAGCATGGGGAAGGTACCGCGAGAAGAAATCAAGGGATTACGGTTATATTCTTACCAGGAGGATACAGGAGCAGGGTATCCTCGATTACCAGCTTAACAGGGATTAGCCTGACCTGATAGAAAATGTTTTCATTAAAGCTTTTTGTTTTCCGGCATACCGGGTTAAGTCTTTTTGGATTATTGCGCAGGTTAGTAATAAAGAAAAATTGATTAAATTTTCCCCGGCATTTGGTTTATAAAAAATAATTACTAGATTTGACCCGATGAATTCAAGTATCTTACATAATTGGTGGTGGCACAGTCTGCTTCGGAATACTGTGAAACGGTCTGTTATGTAATTATATAAAGAATAAATGTATAAGGAAGGCACGCTGATCACAGCGTGCCTTTTCTGTTTTGGGCCGGATTGAATTATAAACCTGATAAACTGATAAATTATGACTAAAATGAGAAAATTTCTGTTGACAGAGAGTGAAATGCCGACCAAATGGTATAATATTCTGGCCGACATGCCTAACAAACCGTTGCCTCCCCTGCATCCGGGGACCAAACAACCGATCGGGCCTGACGACCTGGCTCCTCTTTTCCCGATGGGCCTGATAATGCAGGAGGTAAGTACCGATCAGTATATTGATATTCCTGAAGAGGTACTTGATCTCTACAAGATGTATCGTCCCGCTCCTCTGTTCAGGGCATACGCCCTTGAAAAGACCCTGGGAACAAAATGTAAGATTTACTATAAGTATGAGGGAGGCAGCTATGCAGGGTCACACAAGGCCAATACAGCAATAGCGCAGGCCTATTATAATAAGGTTGAAGGTGTAAAGAAAATGACCACGGAAACAGGTGCAGGGCAATGGGGAAGTGCCTTAAGCTTCGCCTGCCAGTATTTCGGTATTGAACTTGAAGTATTCATGGTTAAGATCAGCTTTGAACAAAAGCCTTTCCGCAAACTGATGATGAACACCTACAATGCCACCGTAATTCCATCACCCAGTGCCCTCACCGAAGCAGGGAAGAAGATACTTGCAAAGGATCCTGACTCTCCGGGCAGTCTTGGTATTGCTATATCAGAAGCAGTGGAAAGGGCAGCCATGGATCCCGATACAAAATATTCACTTGGCAGCGTCCTGAATCATGTCATTCTGCACCAGACAATTATAGGTGAAGAAGCACTGCTTCAGATGGAAAAAGCAGGTGATTATCCTGATATTGTTATTGGCTGTTTTGGCGGTGGCTCCAATTTTTCCGGACTGGCCTTTCCATTCTTAAGGGAAAACCTGCTAAATGGCAAGAATTCCAGAATGTTGACAATTGAACCGGCTTCGTGCCCCAAACTCACTCGTGGAAAATTCATGTACGACTTTGGTGATACAGTGGGATTGACGCCACTGCTGCCAATGTACACACTTGGTCACAACTTCGTGCCTGCTAAGATCCACGCCGGAGGACTAAGGTACCATGGAGCAGGTGTCCTGGTTAGTCAACTCCTGAAAGATGGTCTTGTAGAAGCTCAATCCAAATTCCAGAAAGATTGCTTTGAGAAAGGGGTTCTGTTTGCGAGGACTGAAGGAATCATTCCGGCTCCTGAGGCAACATATGCAATTACCGGCGCTATTGATGAAGCCAGGGCAGCTGATGAAGCAGGGACTTCGAAGACTATCCTTTTCAACCTGAGCGGACATGGCCATTTCGACCTGACAGCTTACGAAAAGTATTTTTCGGGTGACCTTGAAGATCACGAACTGACTGATAGTGATATTGAAAAGAGCCTGGCTGAATTAAACGGGAATTAGTTTCACTCCATAGATGTGTTAGTTTTACGTTGTTTACTGTGAGCCTTCAAGTTTATCTCCTTTCCTTCCCTGTAAAAGCAGGTGTGTCAAGTCATCTGCCTGGCGGTTAGGTCCTGAATTTGAAGGCTCCCTTTTATTACTTGCTCCATCCAGGTTAACAGGCCCTGGTAAATTTCACTACTCGAACAACTGTACGCTTCCACCAGTGTGTACGAATAAGATGTTTTCATCTGCTTTTATCTTTCCACTTCTTGCATAACCGACCAAGCCGGCTGCTGCTTTTCCGGTATATACCTCATCAAGGAATATCCCCTCCATGCGGGCAAACATCTCAATAGCCTCAAGGCACTCATCTGTATTCCTCCTGTACCCCTCCCCCAGATAATTATCATCAACGATAACAGCATCCTTCAGCTCTGAAATGCTATAGTTGACTCCAGTGAGCTCAAGAGTTTCAACAGCTATCTTACAGACATTTTCTTCCTGCTCATTGCTATTTCTCGAAACTGCCATTCCAATTACTGATCCATCCCATCCACTCATCACCTTTCCCGCAACCATGCCAGCCTGGGTGCCTGCCGACCCGGATGCCACAATTATCTTTGAGAACTCAATACCCGTCTTCTCACTGTGTTCCAGTATTTCGGCAAATGCCCTTATATAGCCAAGTGAACCAATAGCATTTGACCCGCCTACAGCAATATAGTAGGGTTTCTTTCCGGCTTTGGTGATTTCTGCCGCCTTCCGCATAGCAGAGTTTATCAATACCACTTCATCCTCAGTATCGATGTGAGTAATGAACGCACCCGAAAGATGGTCGAGCAGCAGGTTTGCAGTAGGTTTCTCAGGCGTCCTGCCAGCAAGAATCAGATATACTTCAAGCCCGTTAACTGCTCCAGCTGAAGCAGTCATCCGGCACCAGTTAGACTGATTGCTGCCAAATGTCACAATTGAGTCTGCCCCTGCCATGATTGCATCTTTAATAAGGTAATCAAGTTTCCTGGTCTTATTTCCTCCGAAAGCAAAACCGGTAAGGTCATCTCTTTTGCAATAAATATTTGAGCACAATTGTCTGCTTATAGTCTCAAGTTTATTCAATGGTGTGGGGGTCAATGACAAATTAAGCTTCTCGAAGCTCTTCAGAACCGAATAAAGTTTCACTGATCTATCCATTTTTTTAGCTTTCATTAATGATTGCAAAATAATAAAGTTGGCCTTTTTTCCCTTAATACCAATGCTTTTTCTTATTTTCCATATTCAAATCCTCTGCCAATAGCATGGAAGATTACGGATTCTGGTCAGTTTTACCCCCGGTTGTCGCTATTGCCATGGCGATAAGAACCAGGCAGGTTATTTTATCCCTGCTGACGGGACTGTTGCTTGGCTGGATCATCATTAACAGTTGGAATCCACTGACAGGACTGTTAGATACCATCCAGGGGATAGTGGATGTATTTAAGAATGAGAGCAGTACACAAACTATCCTTTTTACACTTTTTATTGGTTCCCTGATTGCATTCATTCAAAAATCCGGAGGAGTTGAAGGATTTATTAAGAGAGTTACAGGGAGTATTGAAACAGTAAATGGCACCAGTTCCGGTTTTCTCAGAGTCCGGATCCAGTTGCTGGCTGCTATCACCGGCCTAGTAATATTTGTCGAATCGAATATTTCAGTTCTGACGGTAGGTGCAATATACAGGCCGCTGACAGATAAATTATGGATTTCAAGAGAGAAGCTGGCCTACCTGGCTGATTCCACCTCTGCACCTTCCAGCATCCTGATCCCGCTGAACGCATGGGGTGGTTTTATAATGGGACTCCTTCTGTTGCAGGGAATAGACCAGCCGTTCACACTTATGATCAGGTCAATACCCTTTAATTTCTATCCTCTCCTGGTAATAATTATGGTTTTCATAATTGTTCTGACAGGAAAGGATTTCGGGCCTATGCGTAAAGCAGAAGACCGGGCCATGAACCAGGGTAAAGTAATTGGTGATAATGCAACCCCAATGGTATCATCCGAGATCACCTTTATGAAGAAGAACCCAGGGATAAAGGCAAGAACTTTTAATATGATCGTCCCAATTGGGATAATGGTATTTTCGATGCCATTGATGCTTATCTGTACCGGATGGGATAAAGTGGCCGTAGCAGAAACGGGATCACTTTCTGACCATATTATAAACGCTTTGGGCAACTCTTCAGGATCGGCATCAGTACTATATTCCGTTTTAATGTCATTAATTGTCAGTGCAGTAATGTATCTTATCCAGGGAATATTTACTGTTGGCGAACTGTTCAACCTTACTTTAAAAGGAATGTCAGGGATGATCACTCTTGCGATACTTATGGTAATGGCCTTCGCTATCGGTAATCTATGTAATGAACTTGGAACCGGCATCTATGTAGCAACTGTCTCCGAAAAGTGGCTTTCTCCACACCTGGTACCATTCATTATTTTTCTTGTAAGTTGTTTTATTGCTTTTTCCACGGGAACATCATG
>Ga0307378_10004723_pt1 | contig 19255 bp, 12 predicted proteins | sample UN1MG_FD_202238 | JGI IMG/M metagenome (GOLD analysis project Ga0307378, IMG submission 202238) | Soil microbial communities from Risofladan, Vaasa, Finland - UN-1 | ecosystem: Environmental > Terrestrial > Soil > Coastal area > Acid sulfate soil | place: Finland: Risofladan, Vaasa | collected... | reverse complement strand
GTGTACGGCATCCGGAACTCCTGCCATTCGCCGGTCGGCACTATCGTCATTCGAGTCGAAGCCAGCGCTTTGTCGCCTTGCTTTGCGGTTATCCGGATGCCATAGAGGCCGGGGATGTCATACGGCCCGGGATACTCGAGCGTACGCATCCAGGCCGATACCCAGAACTTCTCGCCCGGTTCGGCGGCGACTCTCTTCACCAGGTTGGAGTCCTTGCAGTCCCAGATCATAGCGCAGTTGCTGCCGCTGTGGGGTTTCTCTCGGGTGGTGACGGCCGAGCCTTGTTTGACTGAACTGTCATCCATCTCAGGCTTGCCATTTTCGAAGCCGGGATCATCCACCAGATTGGGCAGATCCCCACTGAAGGCGATTGCCGCCTGGGCGGAATTAGCGATCACAGGATCGGTATCATTCGCCAGGTACTTCCAGGCTGAGTCTTCCGGTCTCGCCTTGTGTGCCGCCTCGAATCCCCGATCAATCGCCTGGTAGACCTCCTGCGGGATTATGCCGACCCTGATCTGGTCATAGGGCTCGCGGTAGATCATCGTCCACTGGTGGACCGGCTCGGTCTCCATGACCTTCGCCTTGTACTGGGCCTTCTCGCGGGCGAGTCTGAGGACTTCGCGAGCCTGCTTCTCAGCTAAGGAGGCAATCTTGCACTCGGGAAGCGATTTGATGAGCCAGTACTCGTGGTCCGACATCCTCACGAAGTCGAAGACCGCCTTGACGATGGAGATGCGCTCCTTGACCCTGGCATCCATGGCCTTGGACTCCGCCTTCAGGAGATGGGCCCACGCCTCGTCAGCCCCTTTGGGGGTGAGAACCTGGAACTGCTCGTAGTTGTGATCCAGGTCGAGGTCGCTTCGGTCATAACCATATGGATGGTATGGCGCAGTCGCTTTCAGCCAGGCCTCATAATCTTTTTCCAACCGCTCGTAGAACGCCTGCATCTCGGCCGCCGAATCGCCGAACATGTCCGAGTAGTACTTTGCCAGGATCGCATCCTCATCGAGCCTGGGATCCCACTGCATTTCCGCGCAGACGATGGCCGCCTGAGCATCCAAAGGATATGTGGGATTGAACTCCTTGTAGTAGCCGCGCTGAACGCCGCTGCCCACCATGTATCGAATGCGCTCGGCCTCCTGATGAGGGTTGATCTTCGGGATGGTGAACCACCGGTCGTCATGATAGCCGTAGTGGCCCATGTTCTTCGCCCCGGCGGCCATCCACTCATCCCAGCCGAGATACAGCCCTCGGCCCATTGCGCAGTAGTACGGCACCAGGTTCGGGTGGAGCTTGACGGTCGCCGGCGGAAGCCTGACTGCCGCGTAGGACAGGAATCCGATCAGGCGGTCGGGATGCTTCGCCGCCACTTTCTCCGCCACGGCGTTCATGAACTTCACATACCGGTCGGTCAACTGAGTGGTATTGAGATCGGCGTCGGGTGAGTCCATCGCCCGGCACTTCGCGCACTCACAGTTGCCTGCGCCATCATTCACCGCCAATGCGTGGCATATCCGATTCGGATCTTTATCGAACGCTGCAATGATCTTGTCGGCGCAGATCTGGACGACGTCGGGATTGCTCACGCACGGCTGCCAGTTGACCTGGCCCTTGGGGATTTGCCTGACTCCGTTGATCTCGGGGTAGTATTCCGGGTGAGTCTGCCCATACTCGGCGACCGGTATCAGCTCCCAGAAGTTGTGCATCATGGACAGCGAAGTCCCCATGCGATACCAGGTGAACATCGTGGGATGAGTACCCTCGTGGGTAACCTCCCAGACCTTCGCATTGAAGCCCACATGCCGGCTGATGAGATAGGGCCAGTCAACCCATGCGAGCTTTGGAATGGTGAGGGTCGGCTTGGGTTGATAGACGTCCCCTATCCCGCCGGGCTCAGAGGGCCAGTAACGCCGCACGCCAACGTATTCCCTGACAAACGAAGCGACAGCATAGGTGGTGGCGATGCCTCTCCCTCGAATGACGAGGGTGTCCTTATCAACCGTCTTTACCTCGAAGCCGAACAGGTTCGGCAGCGTGAGATCGGGATACTTGATCGGAGGCAGATCGAGGGGGACTTGCTTGCCGACTTCGGTGTCGCCTATGTAGATCGCCGGTCCCGAGGCGGGCTCTCGCTTGATCTCGAAGTCTCCGCCGGTGACCAGATCGAGGTAGGTCTTAAGCATCGCGGAGGACTTGTCTTCCCAGTTGCTGGGGTTCGCCGGAATGACGATGGAGCACATGGCTTTGCCATCCCTGGCGACCGTGAAGTAATTCTGCTCGCCGATCTGCCTCGGCGGCGGCCAGTTGAACTCAACCTTGTCCACAGGCGTGATCTTCGGATGCCATTCCCCGGCAAGGCAGGGCATTGTCAAGATCACGGAAATCAACAGATAGCAGATTCTTCTCATTGGTACTTCTCCTTGATTCGCCAGATCTCGTTGTCGCCTATGAAGCAGTAGGGCACATAGTTGTCCTGGATGTACTTCATGACCAAAGGTACTCTCACGGCGGTCGGGATGCCGTCTATGGCGTTCGTCCAGCGACTATTACGGTAGATTATGAACTTGACCTTTTTATCCATGAGGCCTTGTATGACCTCCCCCTGGTAGAAGTTTGGGCCGGGGATATGGACATCGGCAAAACGGGTCGGGCAGGGCTTGTCCACGAGATAATACCATATCCCCTCAGAGGTCAGAGCGTAGAAATACTCATCCTTGGCGAGGTTGGCTTTGAGGAACTCGGCAGTCGGCAGACAACTCGCCGCGAACTCAGAGTCCGGGGGCGCCAGAGGGAAGTTCTTGCCCAAAAGCTCCTGGCTGGATATGCAGCTCAGACTATAGGCCGACCAGGCGATCAATCCGGTAGTAAGCAGAACGGCGTATGTCTTTCTCACCCGGTCACCGACAAACAGGCGGGGGAGATAGTGCCTGGCAAGAATGAGGAATGTGAGAAGGTACGCCGGAGGTGTTCCGGTGCGCATGTGAGGCCAGTCTGTCCGCAGAACCGAGCTGCAGAATGCGAGCAGAGACACAATAAGCAAAGCGAATTCGGCGAAATACCTGTCGGCAAAGCGCCGGAGGGTTTTGCTCACATTCCTTTCGCTGGAATGGTATACCTGAACGAGCTTGAGCGTCACCCAGTAAGCATTGGCCACTACGAGGACTATCACTGCCTTCCATTTGAACTGAGTGATCGGATAACCCAGGCCGGTCAGTAAAGCGAAATACCGGGGCTCGGTGATGAGACTATGCCTGACGAACTCCGGCAGGCTGCCCCGAGTCAGGCCGTTCAGCAGAAGCACTCCCGCCGCCACACCGAGCGCAGAAGACGCGAGACAATGCCAGTGAAAACGGCTGTGCCGCACATAGGCGATGTACAGGAGGATAAGTATGGGGATTGCGCCTATCGTGAGGTAGATTCCCCTGTCAACGGAATAACCAAGAGCTGCGAGCGGTATGAACGTGCACAGGAAACTTCCAATGACCAGCAGGGCAGGCCTGGCAGACTGTCCTGAGATATGATTCTTCAGCGCCAGAACTGAAGCCAGGAAGGCGAATGTCGTGATGTCCCTTGCCCCGGGGCTGGTGAGGGTCCAGGTGTCGAAGCCGGTCTGGAAAACATGGAGAACTGCGAACCAAAACAGTGATAGCGCGGTGAGAATGCAAAGCCAGTTCCCCTGGCAGATCAGCATGACGGACAGGCCCAGGAGGATAAGCTCGATGATCTTTATGATTGACTGGAAGGTCCGAACCGCGCCTATGGATCGTCCGAACAGCTTGAAGGCGACCACCGACCGCAGGGGATCCTGGAATACGCCATGCGGCAGCACGAAGTCTTTGTACGGAGCTTGCCCATGGAGATAGGAGACGCTCGCTCCGAGAGACTCTCCCTCGTGGAAGCGATCGAGCGGGCCCCAGGCGATCTCGGTCTCATAGTTAAGAGAGGCCAGTATGGAGAGCAGCACCAAGGCGGTCAGCAGGAAGGCGCTCCTTCTGCCCACAGGCCCGGCTGATCTGGGGGCTTCTTCCTTGAAAAGCAGATCTTTTAGCTTACGAGGGCATGCGAAGTACCCGGCGAGAAGCAGCACGATCGGCATGGCAAGCAGGAACAGATAGCGCAGGTAGTTGCTTGCCGGGTTGTAACGAAAGAGAGTTGCCTTGCTAACCACACCAAAGGGATTGCTGTAGGGCAGAGTGATCCTGCCCCAACAAGCTAATCCGATGAACACGCCCAGGACAAACAGGGCGGGGATAATAGCAGATCTGGCCAGCCGGCCGAGTCTCTCCGAAAACATCGCTCCTCAATGATAGCTGTTTAGGCGGGTGTCTGCAAGCTAGTCATTTAACTTCTACCGTCATCAGCCCATTCGCCGGGATGGTGACCGTCACTTTGCCGCCGTCAATCTTCAATTCCGACTGCGGGTCTTCCACGAGGTTGCAGGTCCAGGCTCGGGTGAAGTCCTTGGGAAGCGCTATTGTGGCCTTGGTCTTCTTGCCGGCAAGCTCCCTCAGCCGGATGATGATCCCATCTCCATATTCCGCATCCTTCACCGCCTGGACGACGACGTTCGACGGCTTGACCAGGCAGAACGACGCCTTCTTCGGCATCTTGCTCTGAGCCGCGGTGCCCACGACCGCCATGAGCGGATTCCTGACCGACTGCCCGAACCTGGAAGCCGCGACAGGATCGTACTTCGGCATGCTCGTGAGGGCGAAGCGGAAGGTCAGCTCGCCGTCCTGCGAGGCCTTGTAGTTCGTGAACCAATAGTTGTTGAAGATGTAGGCGTACACGTGTCCGTTCTCGATCGGTAGGGGCGACTTGAATGTCTCGCGGTTGATGTCTCCTATCGTGAACAGCGGGCTCTCGATGGCGGTCCAGACGACGGCAGCCTTGTCATCAGCCGCCGCAACAAAGTCTTGGAGGCAGTACCACTGCATGCACGCGCCATCGAGCATCTGGCTCTTGGGCTTGACGACCCCGTCCGGCAGCTCGACATAGAACTCGGGCTTGTTCAGGGCGAATGGGAAGGCGAAGTAGCCGGCCTCCTTGTCGAGGGTGTCGTCCTTGAAGAGCTTGTTGACGAAGTCTATGCGCTTGATCTTGTCGTAGAGGATCACTTCGGTCGTGAACTCGAGGGCCATGGCGCCGGCATTTTGGATCACCATCGCCTGTCCGTAGGGCCTCGGCTCGAGGGTCATGGTGGGCTTGGGAGTATTGGCATCACGGGTGATGTCCTTCGCATCCTTCTGGCCCTGCATGTAGATATACTGGTTGACGCCATAGCGGGCGGACTGATCCACCAGCTCGCGGCTGAGCTCCTTGTCATAGATGCTCTTGACTGCGCCGGTGACGGGGTCGAAGGTGATGCGGTAGTAGGCGTTTTCCAGACCCCCACCCCGGCCCTCCCCCTCAGGTGGGGAGGGAGCTGCTAGTGGGTAGGTCTTGTACCCCACCGGGGGGACATCCTTTGCCCAGAACTCGACGGTCTTGCCGTCGGCGGTCTTTGCGGTCACGGGGCCGCTCACGGGCCAGCTCAGAGGATTGAAGACGGCGACCGAAGGGCTCACCGACGCCGCAAGCGCATCCAGCCCGCGCTGAAGAACGTTGGAAGACTGATCCGCGGCATCATACGCGAACTGGGCCTTCACCTTCCACTGATGGACGGTCTGCTCGCTGTCCGGCTGACTGATGCTGCAATGAGCGCCCCAGGTGTGCTCGTCATACAGGATGGCATTCTTCCACGCCTGTTTCAAATCGGCCTTTGGGGGCTCTGCGCCGATCAGGGCAAACAGCTTCTCGGCGGCGACGAGACTCTCTTTCGCCTGCCGAACAAGGGCGGTCTCCATAGCCGATGAGCCTGCGCCGTCCTCCCAGTAGACGCCGCCGTCGCCCGCGATGGTCGGAATCTTGTCCTTGAAGTTCGCCTCCACGTACTCGAAGAACTCAGGTCCTCGGCAGAGGATGACCTGGGGATAGGCATAGGTCTTATTCCATTCGTCCACAACCGAAGCCAGATCGGCATCCAGGGGACGATTGTCGCCGAATCCGCCGAACGCGAGCACGGCATCATAGGGGTAGTCCTCGCGATTGAAGCCATTCAGGAGTCCCTCGATCTTTGACTCCGCCTGACTGATATTGGCATTCAGGCCGAGGTGGGCTGCATAGGCATAACCCGGCGAGAGCCATGTCAGCACCTTGCCGCCATCCGGCCCCTGCCAATAGAACGGCTTGTTGAACAATTGGTTGAACGAGTCCCCGCGAGTGAGGTTCAGCCCGGCGCTGTAGTACTTGATGCCCGCGCCTGCCAGGATCGTCGGCAGCGTCCCGACTTGCGTAGGGACATCGCTGCTCATGGCGATGTCCCAGGGGATGCCGTATTTCCTCGCCGCCGAATGGGAGTAGTAGAGATCGCGAATGAAGGACTCGTGGGAGCAGATGCCGGTGAGCATATTCCCATAGATCGCCTGGCAACCGATGCGGCCTTCCTTGGCGAACTTCGCGAAGTCCGCCCTTCGACCGGGCTCCATGGTGACGAAGTTATCCTCCACCCAGGCGACCTCCGTATTCCACTTGAAATCCGGGTACTTTTCGCAGAGGTCGAGAGCGGTGGCCATGTTGTCATTATGGCGCTGGGCGCATCTGTCCTGGTGATCTGTGTAGCCGATGTCCACATGCGCGCTCGGCTGGAGGTAGATCTTCCAGTGCTTCTGAGGAATCAGGTCGCACGAGGCAGTCTTGTCCTGAATGGTGACCTCCGCCTTCACCGGGGACGAGACTTCGTCAACGAGGACTTCGGCGGTCGCCGAGCCCATGAGGTCCGGCTCGATGGAGACTTCCTGCGACTTATCGCCGACTCTAATGGTTGCCGTGACGCTGCCTGATCCCGGGACGACTTCCGCCGTCAGTCTGAGAACCTGTTTCAAGCCGGAATCCTGTTTGACGCAGAAAATGGTGGGCGCGAGTATGAGCCGATTGACGCCCGCCTGGGGCGTCGTGGCCTGCGGGGAGTTCGTGAGCTTGAGGGCATCGTAGATCAGCCATGAGCCGCCTACACTCGTCAGGACGATTCGGTTCTCGCCTTGCTTGAAGAAAGACGCCGGGAGCGGCAGGCTGATCACATGCTCCTTGCCCTTCGTCGGATCGGTGAGCGAATCGTCGCCTCCGCCGTTGGGGAGGTTGAACCGGCCGCTCTTGCCATTCACCGCGATCTCGTAAGTCGGCGGGCCGCTGTAATGGGTGTTCACCAGGTCAACGGTGAGGGTGTAGGTCCCGACCGGCGCATCGGGAAGCTCGAAGGCAATGGCAAATGGATGCGCTCGTCCGCCTGCCCAGCCGTCACCCGGGCCTGGCTGGATGAACGGCCATGCCTTCGCGGGATCGTCCTTGCCGGCATTGAAGATGACATCGCTCGGAAATGCCTGCGAGAAAGCGCCGTGATTCCCGGCGATGGCGAATTCCTTGTAGTCATTGTCAGACTGCCCAATCTGCCAGACGACGGTTTCCTGGGCGTATGCGCGGGAAATCATAAGAAGTGCGGTGAAGGCAAGAGCCATAACAAGTCTGGATTTCATGCGGGTCCTCCCGGAAAAGTGCCAAGTTTCTTGTGTACCCTTAGACGATTGAGGGGATGTATCCTGCATCCTGGGTTCGCATACGGGGCAAATCCGTATGCTACCATATCACAAATCCGGCTGAAAGCCGGGTCACCCCACGAGCGAAAGGGCTTTCATGGCAGCTTCGATGGTCATGTCAATATCCTCATCCGTGTGGGCGGTGGAGATGAACGCTGCCTCGAACTGGCTTGGGGCGAGGTAGACGCCTGCCTCAAGCATCCCTCGGAAGAATGTGGCGTACTTGTGGGTGTCCGAGGTCTTGGCGGTCACATAATCCACAACGGGCTCCTGCGTGAAGAAGGCCGTGAACATCGAGCCGATCTGGTTGATCTCCAGGTCAACGCCGCAGGACTCGGCGGCTTCGAAGAGGCCGTAAGTCAACCGAGTAGCCTTCGATTCCAGCGCGGCGTAGGGATTCTGGTCTCGGAGAATGCGCAAAGCAGCTATGCCTGCCGCCACCGCCACGGGATTGCCTGAGAGAGTCCCGGCCTGATAGACCGGCCCGACAGGCGCAACCTTCTGCATGATCTCGGCCCGGCCGCCGTATGCGCCCATTGGCAGCCCACCGCCGATGATCTTGCCCAAGGTCGTCAGGTCGGGCGTGACGCCGTAAAGCTCCTGAGCGCCGCCGTATGCCAGCCGGAAACCGCTGATGACCTCATCGAATATGAGGAGGATGCCGTACCTATGGGTCAGTTCGCGCAGGTCCGAAAGGTAATCCTCGTTCGGGAGCACGACTCCCATGTTGCCCGCGACAGGCTCGATGATCACGCATGCGATCTTCTCCCCGTCGCACTCGACGATCTCCCGAAGCGCCCCAACGTTGTTGTAGGGAGCGACAATCGTATCAACAGTCGAACTCACAGGCACGCCCGCGCTGTCCGGGAAACCGAGGGTCGCCATGCCCGAGCCGGCCTTCGCCAGGAGGGCGTCCGCATGGCCGTGATAGCCGCCCTCGAACTTGACGAACTTGTTCCGCCCGGTGAACCCCCTCGCTAGGCGGATGGCGCTCATGACGGCTTCCGTTCCCGAGCTGACCAGGCGCACCATCTCGATCGAGGGCACGGCGCTCACTATCATCTTGGCAAGCTCGATCTCGCCCTCGGTCGTCGCCCCGAAACTTGTCCCTCGTTCGGCGGCCTTCTCGATTGCCTGAACGACGAGCGGATGCGCGTGCCCGAGGATCAGCGGCCCCCACGAGCAGACGAGGTCAATGTACTCGTTGCCGTCAACGTCCCAGATGTGCGAGCCCTTGCCCCGATCAATGAAGATCGGCTCACCGCCGACGGCCTTGAACGCCCGAACGGGGCTGTTCACCCCGCCGGGGATGTATTTCTGCGCCTCTTCGAACAGTTTTGCAGACCTACCCGTGTGCATACTCTCTCTCCTGCTCATAGGACTCATGGGACATATAGGACCTATGGGACTCATTCCGCACAGGATTTCCGCCTTGGGAAACCGAACTAGATTAACACAGCAATCTTTTTCCCGCAAGTGGAGCAATCTATGCGAATACTGACACTCTTAGCGACCGCCATCCTCATCACAAATCTCGCCAACGCGGAGGTGACTCAGGACATGAAGATCAATCCCAGGCCGAAGGAGCCGCATACCAGCTTCCAGAGCGGTTCGGCCTACAGGCCGGAACTCGACATCCGAACCGACGCCGTGATCCACTATGGATGCACCGAGAAAGGCATTCAATCATGGCTGGACAAGGGTTATGTCGTCCAGACCATGTACGGCTTTCGAACCGGGCAGGATTACATCAAGGAGCATGCGGACGAGGGGCAGACCGACGCCAACGGTACGATTCTCACCTGCGGGCCGGGGAGCTATTACATGGTGCCGACCCAGGCTCGGATTGATGCCGCCCTCGACTACTACCGCCAGGCGATCACAAACGGCACGAGCATGGCAGTCCCCGAGGAGCCGGAGTTCTTCATCCGCTCGGGGTACTCGGAGTCGTTCAAGCGTGAGTGGCAGGACTATTATCATGAGCCCTGGCAGGATCAGGCGACGTCCGTCGAGGCGCGGTGGAAGTCGAGCCGGCTCAAGGGCTACCTCGAGTATCGGATGGTCAAAAGCATCCTGGAGGATGCGCAGAAGCAGAAGCCGGAGGTCATTCGCGCCGTCGCCGGTCACAGCGCGGTGAGTTACTACCAGTGGGGGATCATCTATCCGCACTATGAGGTCATGAAGCTGCCGGCCCTGCAGGAGATGATCGGCCAGGTGTGGACCGGCACGGCGCGATCCGCCTGCAAGTACGAGGGGGTCTCGGCTGAGCGGACCTTCGAGAACGGCTTCCTGGAGTATTCGTCGCTCTACAACCTCACGAGGGGCACCGGCAAGCGGCTCTGGTTCCTCATGGACCCACTCGAGGATAACCCCGATCGGAGCATGGAGGACTACCAGATCAACTACATCAAGACCCTGGTCGCCTCGCTGATGTTCCCGGAGGTTGATGAGTTTGAGGTCATGCCCTGGCCGGAGAGGATCTTCGGGCGAGTGCCGGATGGGTTCGCTACTACCACCATGAGCATCGTGACGATGCTGGGGGACATCCATAACCAGAAAGGCGCGAAGCTCGATGGGGGGACTCGGGGCATTGCGACCTTCGTCGCGGATTCGATGGCCTGGCAGCGCGGCGACCCTCATGCGAGCGACTATGACTGCTTCTACGGGCTCACTCTCCCGCTGATCATGAAGGGCATACCCGTCCAGGTGGCGCAGTTGGAACGCGTTTCTGAGGCAAAGTACCTCGATGCCTACAAGGTCCTGCTGGTCTCGTTCGACATCATGAAGCCGATGGATGAGGCGTACAACCTCGCGCTCGTGGATTGGGTCAAGAAGGGCGGGGCGCTGGTGCTCTTCGGCGGGGAGGATGCGTACAATGCCCTGCCGGAGTGGTGGCAGAAGGCGGGGTTCAAGTCGCCGCACGAGCATCTTCTGGCAAACCTCGGGGATCCCCCCTTGTTCGGGAGGGAGTTGAACTCCCTCCCGGTCGGCAAGGGGACGGTGATCGTGGTCGGCAAGCCGCCCAGCTACTTCGCCTCATCAAAGGAATCGGCGGACGAGCTTCGGGCGATTGTGGCTCGCGCATGCGAGGCGGCGGGGATCAAGTATCGGGAGCAGCACTATATGAAGGTTCGGCGCGGGCGGTATGTGGCGGTTCGAGCATTCGATGAGCCGGTGACCGTGAAGGGCAAGTTTGTGGACGTCCTCGACCCGGAGCTGCCGCTCCTCACCAACCCGACCACCCCCGCGCAGGAGTTGGGGGTCATGGCGGACGTGGCTAAGTTGATGGCCGACTCGAAACCTCGGATTCTACTCTCGTCCTCGCGGATCGAGGCGAGCAGCGAGACGGCCACCGAGACGAAGGTCCTCCTCTCCGGGCCGCTCAAGACGAAAGGGGTCGTCCGCTTCTCGACCGCGGGCAAGAAGGTCAAGTCGGTGACGGTCCAGGATACCACCGGCAAGCCGGTCGAAAGGGAATGGGGCAAGGCGGGGGATACTCTCTTCATTAAGCATGACGGCCTGCCGGAAGGAGTGCTGGTGAGGGTAGAGTGGGACTAAGGCGGGACTACAAAGCTCCTGCTGAGCCGTTGCCGGACGGGGATGGGCAGAAGCTCGATGTTGGCTCACTTCGCCAGGTCCCCTAGTCGAGATCGTCAAGCGGGCCCAGCCTGCGGTCAGAGCTGTCACACGGCCGCAGTCGCTTCCTCAGGCAGCGGAAGGTCTGAGCACGGTGTTACATTGAGCCAGCCCAAGATGGCCAGACTGCGTATGGCATATGCGATGTCCTCGTCATTGAGAGGCGGTCTGTGACGGTGCTTCCACTCCTTGACATCCTGAAGGACATCGCATTCCGACGGACGATCCTTCCGCTGGCTCTCCAGGAGACTTGCTGCAAACATGACTGTCGCCATCATCTCGGCCTGATCTGTCCCTGTGCGACAAAATAGGTCCACGATGCGGTCTATCTTGGAACTCCATTCGTTGAGCGAATCGAGATACGCACACCTAGCGTCCTCAAATGTCGGCCCCACCTTGATGGCCAACATCTTGCCCAGCCGTTCCTCCCGAATCAGCCCATTGTTTGCTAGTCTCGTGATCTGCGCCTTAAGATCACTAGAGAAGGGGCCGAAGCTACGCTTCTCGAAATGTAGCCCTGTCGGTAAGCCTTCACGCGTCGCTACGTAGGCCATCTTTTGGAATATGGTCCTGCCAACGGGCCAATGGTAAGGTTCGCGCTCGATCCTCCGAAGCGCTTCCACCAGCGCAATCCATGCTGGTTTCACGAACTCCGGCTCGGGCATCAATCCTCCACATTGCTCATGCGTAAGTGTAAGGAACTCCCGCCGAAGCTCTTCGTGAGGCGTTCCGTAAGGGGCGTATAGCTCTACCTGGATGTCCATCTGATCTAGATAGCGGTAGAGTGTTGGGCCGACTATCCGCCATTCGAGTTGCCCGTGTCCACAGCCGAGCGGAGGCACTGCAAGTGATTCGATCCCCCACTCCCTATACCGCTCGATTAGATACCGTAAGCCTTGCTCTATGTCGGCAAGCCTGGTAACAGAGCGCCAATGGTCCTTGGTCGGGAAGTTGAGAATCCAGGGCGGAAGCAGCCCCTTGTAAAGATAGGGCCGGCCAAGCCTGACTTCATGGCGTGTACACTTGGCCACATATTCTCTGTACATGTCAGGGAACCGATTCTTGAATTCGAGTGCAATACCTTTGCCCATGACACCAACGCAGTTGACTGTGTTCACCAGGGTCTGAGCGCTCGACTCAAATATATCTCCTATGACCACTTTGACCATGCTCTTGACCTTATCTGAAGAATAGGTATGGTTTCAACGTGACGGCGATTCCTGTGTTCAGATTCGCCAGTAGTTGTTCGCCTTCCTTGCACGACACGTAAGCTCCTATTATGCTCCCAGGCTCGACTACGTGAGGCACCAGCACCTCAGCGCAGACAATGGAGCCATGCTCCATTGTCTCATATGCGTCTTCGTGTGTCCAGTACTGTGCGAAGACCATATCCGAATCAATGTGGGCTAGTCCGTCCGGGGACGGGTAGAACCGAGCCCAGCCGCTTGATGCGTTACGGTCCGATATGACGACGTCTGGCAGGTCGAGCACCGTGCATCCTATGCGCAGAATGCAGACAGCGGCATGCTGGTCCCTGCGCTTGTACATCATCTTGTTGCGAGCGTTGATGTAAAGGTTCACGTAGTCGTGGAGAAACATTCCGCCAGGGACTCGCTTAGGCCTCCTTCGATCTTGGATTTCCTCCATGGCAATTGACTCGTGAGGCACTCTGCGTACCCCATTATGGGATAACAATCCATGTTCGAGGATGGACCGCACATTGCTGATAGGTACTATATAGTGCAATTCGGTCAACTCACGCCGTTCCATAGTCTCCCCTACGCCGAACTGGTCTGTTCCTCCAGATCAAACATAGATCGCGGCAATCGCCATGAAACCGCTCTGTGGTCATGCCGTCTCCTATATGCAGGGCATTCACCAGGAAGCAGTCAGATTCCTTTTCAGATGGGCCATCTGCTGTTCCCTGTTCTCCTCGCACCAGGAGGTGCAGACGGCGTAGAGGGTGCTGCGGACCATGGGCCGATGCAAGGGAAAAAGGGCAGGATGCCGGAGGACGGCGAAGTCCCGGCAGCCCGCCCCTTTATGAGTCAGAGAGCGGATGTCCGCTCCTCTGCGTTGCGGACCGCTTCTCCCAGATTGCGGTCTCTTAAGAGTAAGTGGTCGAACTCGCTCAACTCGTACTGGGTATGAGCCTGCAGAAAAGCCCGGTAAGCATCGCCTGCAGCTACCAGCCTGCCGATGGTCTCTTCGTATGTCGCAAGGTCGAACATATAGATAGGAAGATGATATATTGCATAGGCCTTCTTGATCGAGCTTATGGCCTGATTTACGTGAACCTCGCGACCTTCGCGCCAGAAGAAATCGGCTGAGACCATCTTCTGCTCCGCGTAGTTCCATAGACCGTGGGCTATCAACCCTCTATGAACCTCCTCTGAATGCACCTCCTTTCCGATCCGCCGCCCATCCCAATCGAGGAAGGTATCGAATGCAATGCCGATCTGCCGTTCCTCGTCGGGAGTCAACTGATAGCGGTCCAGGTCGAACTCCCCGGGCTTCGGCTCTTGGTTGAATGGCCACATAGACCATCACCTGCCTTCCGCCATCTGATTGACCGCGTCAGGCGCCCGGTGGGGCCTCCCGCCAATCGCGGGATCCCGCTGCTGCGGGACAGTTCCGCCGGTTGCCCGGCGGGTTCGATGCCACTCACTTATATAACGGGCGAGCGGGCAAAATGATACGGGGAATAATCCGTAAGGAGTAATCCGTAAAGCTGCTTCGGTTACGCATTACTCGTTACTCGTTAGACCGTGATACGTGAGGGGAGGAGAGAGGTTAGCCGCTGAGCTTCTGTTTGGCGTCGGCGAGGGCGGCTTCGATGTCTCGGTTATGGAGGAAGATCTCGTCATGGGGCTGAGGCTCGTACTCCGCCTGAGCCTGAAGGAACGCCTCCAGGGTCTGGTCGGCGGCCAGGGTCTTGCCGTTCAGTTCCAGGTAGTTGGCGAGGTCATAAAGGTATATCGGGAGCGGGTTGATGGAGTACGCCTTCCTCACGGCGTTGATGGCCTTATCTATGAGCGCTTCCCTATGGATCGCCTGGTAATCGAAATCGGCGGCGGTGATTTTCTCCTCGGCGAAGTTCCAGAGCGCGCAGGCCACCAATCCGCTTAGGACGGCAATAGACTGCGCCTCCCTGCCGATATACCTGCCGTCGGGAGTCGTGTATGAGCTGAAGAAGTCGCCGACTTCCCGCTTCTCTTCGGCGGTCAGCCCCAATTGATCGAGCGTGAATTCTTTCTTTTTGAAAGGCCACATGATGGATGCCTGCCTAGTTGTAATGATTGTACTTGCGCCAGTTTTGTTCCCTTCGACGCAGGAAGAAGCAGGGCTGATGCGTAATTCGTGATGCGTGATGAGTGATGAGTGAGGGGAGGATTCGGTGAAGGCAGCGAAGTTATTTGCGCCGGGGGATATCAGGATTGTCGAGATGGAGAAGCCCTCGCCCGGGCCGGGGGAAGTGCTCGTTCAGGTGAAGGAAGTGGGCGTCTGCGCATCGGATGTCCACTACTTCCGCGACGGGCGTATCGGCGACACCGTCGTGACCGAGCCATTGATCCTGGGGCATGAGTTCGCGGGCGTGATTGCTGAAGTCGGACCGGGCGTGACCAATGTGAAGGTCGGCGACCGAGTCGCAGTCGAGCCGGCGATCCCCTGCAATGAGTGCTATCTGTGCGCTGAGGGAGCTTTCAACCTCTGCCGAAACATCAAGTTCTGCGGAACGCCCCCCTATGACGGCGCTCTCCGCGAGTTCCTCGCATGGCCGGCGGGGCTGGTCGTGCCAGTGCCGGATTCCGTCTCCTTTGGCGAAGCAGCCATGCTCGAACCGCTGGCGATCGGCGTATACGCGGTTGACCTCGCTGAGCCGATCCGGGGTAAGTCAATCGGGGTGCTGGGAGTCGGGGCGGTGGGCCTCTCGATCCTCGAAGCAGCGAAGGCGGCAGGATGCGGAATGGCGATTGCGACCGATCTCATTCCCGGCCGATTGGAGATTGCTAAGAAGCTCGGCGCGGACAAGACCTTCCTCGCGGATGACAAGGTAGTTCAGGCCGTGAAAGCCACGACCCATGATCAGGGCCTGGACATCGTATTCGAGGCCGCCGGCGAGAACGAGGCCGTCATGCAGGCGACCGAGATGGTCCGGCCAAATGGATTGGTCGTGGTTGGAGGCATCCCGCGGGAGGATTCGATGACCGTCACTGCCTCGACGGTCCGGCGCAAGGGCCTCACCATCAAGCTGCTTCGCCGGAGCAACCAGACCCTTCACCGCTCGGTGGAGCTGCTGAAGAACGGCAAGGCGAACCTCGCCCCGTTCATAAGCCACACCTTCCCGCTCGACCAGGTGACTGAGGCATTCGAGCTTGCCCGGGATCGGAAAGACTTGACCCTGAGGGTGATGATCACGTTATGACCATCAGCGTTTAGCAGCACCAGAGGCCCATTCTACAAAGAGTAGCACCCGATATGAAAGCAAGCCATGAAGCAACGCCCGTCTTCGGGCTGACAAAGGGAGAGCTTTGGCCCATCGTCGAAGAGGCAGCCGGCACGACGGTCGCGTCCTTTGACGTCCTCATGGAGCACGGACAGCCGCTTCCGCACGGGGGCCCGACTGAGAAGGAGATTCCGACCTTCGCTTACATTACCAAGTCTGGCCGCGAGGGACGAGTCACGATCTTTGCCAAGCGCATCACTCGACCAGGTCCTTCCGAAGTCCAGCAGTACCGTTTCCTCCAGGCGCATCACGCGCCAATCCCCCGGTTATACGGCGTGCTGCTCAGTCCCGAGGGGAGCGAAACCCTCTTTTTGGAGCACGTTGATATGAGATGGGAAGCGCGCTCCCATCGTACCCTGAACCAACGGCGCGAGTTCTTCGCATTGATGGCGCGCTTTCACGCAATCCAGCCTTCAAAGGAATATGCGGCGTGGCTGGACCAGACGATTGGCACAGTCACTGAGGAACTCTCAAGAGCCGAGCCGGCGTTGGACCTGATCTGGAAGCATGCATGCGACGGCGAGCTGGGTCAGAGCCTGCAGGACTTCTGTTCTTCCTATCATCAGGGCCTGCGTGAACTCCAATCGCTGGCGACGCACGTGACAGAGCGATGCCTCCGGATGCCTCAGGGATTGACCCATACCGATCTGTTGATAGAGAATGTCGGGCGTCGCCACAATGGCGAGCTAGTCTTGCTGGACCTTGAATGGGTTCGCAGTGGCCCGCGGTTTTTCGATGCAGCGGGATGGCTGGGGAGACCGCCCGATCGTTGGCCGCCCAGCCTTGCGCAAAGCGACCTGGCGCGCCACTACTTGGAGGAATACGCACGGTGGGGCGGCTCGCCGCCGTCATTGGAAGCATTCCTGGACGACGTCCGACTCATGTGGCTGGCCGAAAACCTCAGAATACTCAACTGGTACCGGGACCGGGCCGTTGACGGCTTGGCTACCTCGGACGCAAATGAGGACACGCGCCGCGCGAGACGTGATTCCCTGTATAGAAGGCTGACCATGCTTCTGGCTCAGTACCGGCTTCGAGGAACTAAGCACTCTGCCCTTGACCGCTGGTAGCGCCCGCGACTGCCTGCCTAAGGCGGCGCCACTTCCCGCCGCGTTTGAACCTCCTCATGCCGTGGGCATATATTGAAGACCCCTTGGTCAATGGCCAATGGTCAATGGTCAACGAGGAGGTTCGTCCCATGGCAAGCAAGCGTTCCCTCATCAATTGGCGTGAGTGGGGCAACGAGGCCCTCCAGCAGGCGGAGAATGAAGATAAGCTCATCCTTCTGAATATCACCGCCCCGTGGTGCCATTGGTGCCATGTGATGGACCGAACTACCTACTCCGACGCCAAGGTTGCGGAGATCCTGGCCGAGCGGTTCATCCCCATCAAGGTTGACGCCGATAAGCGCCCGGATATTCAGGATCGCTATCTGCTCGGCGGATGGCCCACGACCGCATTCCTCATACCGGACGGCAGGATACTCAGCGGCACGACTTTCATCCCCCCGGACGCGATGGTCCGCAAACTCCGCGAGGTGGATGACCTGTATCACGAGCAGAAGGCGATCGTCACCATGCACGTCACCAGCATGGCCGCCGAGGCCGAAGCCGAACGAGCGGAGACCGAAGTCCCCGGAGGTCTGGACTTGACCCTCATCCCGGAGATAGAGAACACGCTGAGGAAGGAGTTCGACCCCGTCCACGGCGGATTCGGCTCCGAGCCGAAATTCCCCTATCCCGACGCCGTTCGGTTCGCATTCCTCCAGTACCGGAAGACCGGCGTCAAGGACATGCTGGAGATAGCCCTCAAGACCCTCGAAGGGCAGATGCAGCTCTGCGATGCCGTGTGGGGTGGGTTCTATCGGTATGCGGTGAGCCCCGACTGGAGTCAGCCGCACTACGAGAAGATGCTCTATGTCCAGGCTGGGGCAATGGATAACTATCTGGAGGCATATCAGGTCACCGGGGATGACAAGTATGGCGAGGTGGCTGCCGGCGTGAAGGCCTATCTGACCCGATTCATGACCGACCCAAACGGCGGATTCTATGCAAGTCAGGACGCGGACATCGGCAGCCATGATCCGGAAACCGAGCTTATCCCGGGAGAGAAGTACTACACGCTCGATGAGGCGGGCAGGCTGGCGCTGGGTATGCCTTACGTGGACAGATCAATCTACACTGACTGGAATGGGATGGCCGTTTCCGCGTACATGCGGCTCTATCACGTGATGGGCGACGAGGATGCAAGGGACTTCGCATGCAAGACGATTGATCGGATCACCGGAGAGTGCATGAAGGATGACCACATGTGCCATTATCATGACTACGAGGCCAGGCTTCCGGGGATCCTCTCGGATCAGGTCTACTTCGCCCAGGCGCTGGTGGACGCCTATCAGACTGTGGGCAGGCGGCAGTATCTGGAGAACGCTCAGAAGCTGGTCGGTTATATGGTGGATCATCTTCGAGATGTGATAGACGGCGGTTTTTACTTCCAGTTATTCAAGCCCAGCGTGAAGGGCGAGTCCCAGGAGCGACATAAGCCCTTTGACGAGAACGTTGCGGCCGCCAAGCTACTGATTCAGCTCCACTACCTCACCGGCTACGAAAACTATCGGGAGCTTGCCGAGCGGACTCTGAAGGCGATTGCGTATCCGCAGTTGACCGACAGCATCGTGGGAGTCGGATTCGCATGCGCGCTCGATCTGCACACCAGCCATCCGGTGCATATCGTGCTCGTGGGCGACCGGGATCGCAAGGAGACTCGTGAGATGCTGGAGACAAGCCTGCATACTTATGAGCCTCGGAAACTGGTTCAGGTACTCGATCCGGATGAAGATCCTCTGACGATTGGGGAGGTCACATACGAGGCCGAGGAGCGTCCGATGGCGTATGTATGCGTGCGGAACGTCTGCCGGCCGCCGGTGAGTGGAAGCGAGGATCTGGTGGAAGTGTTGGAAGACGTAATGGCTGGAGGGTTGTAGGTTGTCGGTCTTAGGTTATAGGGAGCCCTAAAACCCAAAACCGATTGTTCACTACATGCGAAGAACTCTCGTAGTAATGGCATCCGCCCCAATACCCGGCGAAACGGCGCTTAGTCCGCCTTTGGATCAAGAAAGCGCCGCCCGCCTCCACGAGTGCTTTCTGCTCGACACGCTGGATCGTGCATCGGCGGTCCCTGACACGGAGCTGGTGGTGGCCTATGCTCCCATCGGCAGCCTGGGATACTTCAAGGCGATCGCGTGCTGCGCGGAGCGGTTCATGCTGCAGAGGGGGCAGGATGTCGGGAGCCGGATTGATAACTGCTTCGAGCGGTTGCTGGAGACTGAGAGGGCGGTGGTGATCCTGGATACGAGCGTTCCCACGCTCCCGGCCAGATCGCTGGAGCTGGCGTTCGATGCCCTCGGCAAGGTGGACGTCGTATTCGGGCCGATTCGGGGCGGGGGATGTTATCTCGTTGGGGCGAAGGCGCTTCACCC
>Ga0307378_10004722_pt1 | contig 19259 bp, 10 predicted proteins | sample UN1MG_FD_202238 | JGI IMG/M metagenome (GOLD analysis project Ga0307378, IMG submission 202238) | Soil microbial communities from Risofladan, Vaasa, Finland - UN-1 | ecosystem: Environmental > Terrestrial > Soil > Coastal area > Acid sulfate soil | place: Finland: Risofladan, Vaasa | collected... | reverse complement strand
GTGGACGATCGCGGCGAGCGCAGGAGGGGAAGTGCAGTAGCGCCGCGGGTGACCTTGAGGCAAGATGCTTTCGAGCGGGCGAACGTGCCGCACGGGCCGGGCAAGAGGCGCGCGGGGTTCGGGGGAGTCCCATCCGGCCCTGAGCACTGTCCGCAATTTGCTCCTCCTTTCCATGAGTTCAGCGTCACACAAAACAGGCTGCCGCAGAGGTCACACCTGCGGAAGCCTTCCTCGACTTCTCGCTGGCTTGGCATCTGCGGCAGCCTGGCAGTCCCGGTCCGCCTGGAGCGGACCCGACGCCTATTCGGTTTTCCAGGAGTCCGGCTTTTGCGCTGCTCTACGTCCAGCATTGTCATTCCATAGATGCATGGGAAATGTGAGATTCGATTTGGGACATTGGCAGTGGTCCGTCTTCAGGGCGCGGCTGCAACGTTCGGCCGACGGGCGCGATGGCCGGGAACCGCGGTCGCCTGCCCGGCTGCCGGCCGGACTCCTCCACTTCGGTCCGGGAGGGAACGCAGCGAGGGGGGGCGAACGAGTGAAACGGCCGCTAGATGTGGATCAGCGAGGAGATCGAGATGCCGCGGTATGCGATTGGGCTCGACTATGGGACCAACTCGGTTCGCTCGGTTCTGGTGAATGTCGCCAACGGGCGCGAGGTGGCTACCTCCGTCTGGGGCTACGAGCACGGGACCGAAGGGGTCATCCTGGGGCACGATCCAAACCTTGCACGCCAGCACCCTGCGGATTACCTGAAGGGCGGCGAGGCCGTGATCAAGAGGGCCTTGGCCGATGCGAAGCGCCGCCTAAAGAGCTTCAGCCCCGATCAGGTGATCGGCATCGGTGTCGATACGACGGGCAGCACGCCTCTTCCGGTGGACCGGGATGGGGAGCCGCTCGCCTTCCGGAAGCAGTTTGCGCGGGACCCGGCGGCGTTGGCCTGGCTGTGGAAGGACCACACGGGGGTGGCCGAGGCGGAGGAGATCACGGCCCTGGCGGAGCGCATGCGGCCCCACTACCTCGCCAAGTGCGGCGGCACCTATAGCAGCGAGTGGTTCTTCAGCAAGCTTCTCCACTGCTTGCGCACCAGCCCGAAGGTGTTCGACGCGGCCTACATGTGGGTGGAGATCGCCGACTGGATTCCGGCGGCGCTGACCGATACGACGGCTCCCGACAGGTTGACGGTCGGCATGTGTGCGGCCGGCCACAAGGCGATGTATAACGATGCCTGGGGTGGATATCCCGACAAGCGTTTCCTGGCCAAGCTGGACCCGAAGCTCGGCGATCTACGGGGTCGGCTGAAGGACAAGGCCTACACGATCGACAGGGCGGTGGGCGGTCTGAGCGAGCAGTGGGCGAAGAGGACCGGGCTGCCGGCCGGCATCCCGGTGGCGGTGGGCGCTTTCGATGCCCATCTGGGCGCGGTGGGGGCAGGCATCTCGCCCGGGACGCTGGTGAAGATCATCGGCACCAGCACCTGTGACATGATGGTCGCCTCCCTCAAGGAGGAGCTGCCCGACATCCCGGGACTCTGCGGCATCGTGCCGGAGAGCATTCTGCCCGGCTACTATGGGCTGGAGGCGGGGCAGTCGGCGGTCGGCGACATCTTCAACTGGTTCGTGAACTACGTGGCGCCGGGCGGTCCGAAGGACGGGTCGCACGACGCGCTGAGCCGCGGTGCGGCGAAGCTGAAGCCCGGCGAGTCGGGCCTGCTGGCGTTGGACTGGAATAACGGCAACCGCACCGTCCTCGTCGACACGCGGCTCACCGGGCTTCTGCTCGGCCAGACGCTCTATACGCGGCCGGCGGAGATATACCGGGCGCTGATCGAGGCGACGGCTTTCGGTGCGCTCACGATCATCAACCGCTTCGAGGAATACGGCGTCAAGGCGCGCCAGGTCATCAACTGCGGCGGGATCGCCGAGAAGAGCCCCCTCGTCATGCAGATCTACGCCGACGTCACCGGCCGCCCGATGAAGATCTCCCGCTCCGCCCAGACCCCCGCCCTCGGCGCAGCCATGGCCGGCGCCGTCGTCGCCGGAAAGAAGGCCGGCGGACACACCGGCTATCGCGCCGCCCAGAAGGCCATGTCCGGCCTCAAGCCCAAGGTCTACCTGCCGAACCGCCAGGCCCAGGCTGTCTACGCCGAGCTCTACGGTCTGTACAAGCAGCTTCACGATGGCTTCGGAACGGCGGAGTGGCGGGGCACGATGAGTAACGTGATGAAGGATCTCCTGGCGATACGCGCCCGAGTGAGGAAGTAGCGAGACGACCCGGCGCGCCCGGGACTGCGGTGGAGATATGCTGGAAGCACTGAAGAAAGAAGTCTGCGAGGCCAACCTGAGGCTGGTCGCCGAGGGCCTGGTGATCCACACATGGGGTAACGTCAGCGGGATCGACCGGGGCAAAGGCCTCGTCGTCATCAAGGCCTCGGGCGTGTCGTACGATGGCATGGGCCCCGAGCACATGGTGGTGGTATCGCTGGACAGCGGCGAGCGGGTCGAAGGGGAGCTCAAGCCGAGCTCCGACACGCCGACTCACCTGGAGCTCTACCGCGCTTTCACGGACATCGGCGGCGCCGTCCATACACACAGCCTCTTCGCCACGGCGTGGGCGCAGGCGAGACGCGAGATACCGCCTCTCGGGACCACGCACGCGGACTACTTCTACGGGCCGATCCCGCTGACGCGGCAGATGACCGAGGCGGAGATCGAGGATGCCTACGAGCTGAACACGGGCAAGGTGATCGTGGAGCGCTTCGCCACGCTGGATCCCATGCAGATGCCGGCCGCGCTCGTGGTGAACCACGGGCCGTTCGCCTGGGGCACCTCGCCGGACGACGCGGTGGACAACGCTGTCTACCTGGAGTGCATCGCCCGCATGGCGAGCGAGACGCTGCGGGTCGACCCGAACGCGGACCCAATGCCCCAGGCCTTGCTGGACAAGCACTACCTCCGCAAGCACGGGCCGGGCCGCTACTACGGGCAGGATTGACGCTCGCCGTTTCCCGGCTATCCGCCCTTGCGAATGATCCAGACGCCTCGCGCCGGCAGCTCCATTCGGCCTGCGAGCTCTTTGCCACTCAGCAGATCATGCCCCGCCACTTCACCGAGGTCGACTGCCGCCGGCGCCTCGTTGTGGTTGAGGACGAAGGTGAAGACCTTGCCCTCTTTGACTCTCTGGGCGACCTCGACGCCGGCGGGGGGCGAAAGAACCGGAGACACTCCCTGTTCGGCACAGATGTGAGCCATGAGGCCCTCGACAAAGCCGGGCTCGGGATCTGAGGCGATGTACCAGGCGGAGCCCGAGCCGAACGTGTTGCGAGTGAGCGCCGGCATCCCAGCATAGAAGTCTTCGCCATAGACAGCCAGGGTCTCCGCCGTCTCCGCATGGACGAGCGCGAAGAGCAGCCCGCACTCGTAGCTCCCTTCGAGGGCGCCGAGCGGCTTCTGGAGGACGATCGCGTTCTTTCGGTCGGGAGGCAGAACGTCGTACTCCTCGACCCAAATCCCGAGGACCTGGCGCAGCTCACCCGGGTAGCCGCCGAGGGTCACCCGGTCGTTCTCGTCGACCATCCCGCTGAAGAACGTGGTGACGAACGTCCCGCCGGATTGGACGAACTCGCTCACCTTCCGGGCAAACCCCGGCTGAAGGAGATAGAGCAGCGGGGCGACGACCACTTCGTAGCGGCTCAGGTCGAAGGCCGGGCTGACGACATCGACGGGCACGCCCAGCTTCCAGAGCGCCCGGTAGTACCCGCCGATCTGCGGGAGATATCGCAGGTCCCGGCTGGGGCCGCTCGACATTTCCACGGCCCACCAGTTCTCCCAGTCGAAGACGATGGCGACGTGCGCTTCCGTCCTCGCGTCCAGCACCGCCTCCCCCAGCTCTTCGAGCTCCCCGCCCAGCTCCGCCACCTCTCGGAAGACGCGGGTGTTCTCGTGGCCTGCATGCGAGATAACGGCGCCGTGGTACTTCTCGCAGGCGCCCCGGGACTGGCGCAGCTGGAAGTACATGACGGCGTCTGCGCCGTGCGCCACCGCCTGGTGGCTCCAGAGGCGGAGCACGCCGGGCCTCTTGAGCGAGCAGTAGTCCTGCCAGTTGACCTGGCTCGGCGTCTGCTCCATCAGCATGAACGGCTGCCCGTTCTTCAGCCCCCGCATCAGATCGTGCAGGAAGGCGATGTCGGCCGGGTCGGTCCCCAGACTCGGGTAGCTGTCCCACGAGATGACATCGAGATGAGGCGCCCAGGCGAAGTAGTCGAGCGGCTTGTAGGTCCCCATGAAGTTCGTGGTGACGGCGATGTCGGGGGTGATGCGCTTCAGGGTCTCGTATTCGAGGCGGTAGCATTCGAGGATGCTGTCGGAGTTGAAGCGGGCGTAATCCAAAGAGATTCCCTGGAAGGCAGTCCCCTCGCCGGACATGTGCTCCGAGAGCATGTTGGGGGGAACGATCTCGTCCCAGGCGTAGAAGGTGTGCCCCCAGAAGCGCGTCGTCCAGCGCTCGTTCAGCTCTTCCAGGGTGCCGTAGCGCTTCTGAAGCCAGGCCCTGAAGGCCTCGGCGCAGTTGTCGCAGTAGCAGGCGCCGCCGAACTCGTTGGAGACGTGCCACAGCAGCAGCCCCGGGTGGTCCTTGTACCTCTCCGCCAGCGCCTCCGCCAGCCGCGGCGCGTAGGTGCGATAGGTCGGGCTGTTGGGGCAGGAGTTGTGGCGGAACCCGAACTTGCGCTTCCGTCCCTCGAAGTCCACCCGCAGGACATCCGGATAGCGGCGAGCCATCCAGGCCGGATGGGCGGCGGTGGAGGTGGCCAGGCAGGCGTAGATATCGTTCTTCGCGAGGAGATCCAGTATCTCGTCGAGCCAGGCGAAGTCGTAGTGGGTTTCATCCGGCTGCAAATGGGCCCAGCTGAAGACGGGAAGGGTGGCGACGTCGATGCTCGCGAGCTTGAACAGCCGCATATCCTCATCCCATATCTCCCGCGGCCATTGGTCCGGGTTGTAGTCGCCCCCGTAGAAGATCTTCGCCAGCTTCGGGTTGATCACATGAGCTCTCCTCGCCTGTGGCAATCTGGACTGCTGCACGTCCACGCCATCTTCGACTTCGCTGGGCGGCGCCCTCCCATTCCCAGCCGCTTCCAGCTCTCCGGGGGTCACGATATCTTCGCCGCGATGAGACGGAGGGGACGTCGGTCGCCGGCGGCCCCTCCCGCCAATCTCGACGACGGTTGCGGGGGAGCTACGCGCCGCGCTCCCGGCGCATCTGCTCGACCGTCTTCTCCTTCACGCGAACGCCGTCGTAGTCTCGCGGCGGGATGAGATCGCCTGACGCCATTCGCGTCTTCGCCGCGGCGATGGCCTTCGTGTATTGGGGAAGCCACTTCGCCTGGGCGACGAGCATCTCGTCAACCATCTGCCAGATCTCGGGGGGATTGCACACGGCGCCCACCAGCGGGTCCATCAGCATCGCCTGGCGCAGGAGCAGGTCGTCGCCGCGCACCGCCGCCTCGACCGCCAGGCGCTGGACGCTGACGCTGGCGTTGCATACCGCGGCGCAGCCGAGCGGCAGGTCACCGACGCGGGGGATGTTCATGCCGTTGGCGTCGACGTAGCCCGGCACCTCGACGATGCAGTCCGGCGGGAGATTGGTGATCGTCCCATGGTTCACGACGTTGAAGTGGCCCCGGTAGAGCCGGCCGGTCTCCAAGCCCTCCATGATATAGGAACCGTGCTCCATGCCCCGATGCTCCGGTCCAATCGGCTTCGGGTGCTCCTTCATCCACTTCGGGAACTCAGTCTCGAACCAGTTTCGCTCCTCCCGGCAGACTCGGAGATAGCCACCCGTCTCCCCGTGGATCCACGAGCTGCACTCCGGGTCGATCCACTTGATGATCTCGTCCGTCCGCTTGCGGTACCACGGCAGGTACTCGCTCAGGTGCCCGTTGGACTCGGTGCTGAAGTAGCCGAACCGCCGCAGCATATCGATGCGGACCTTCTCCGTGCGACTGTAGTCCGGGCGCCTCTCCAGCGCAGCCAGCAGCTTCCCCGTGAGATCCTCTCCCTTGTGCTTGATGCTGATGTACCAAGTCTGGTGGTTGATCCCCGCGCAGACGATGTCAACATCTTCCTGCTTCAGGCCGAACGCATCTGCGATCAGGTGGTGGCCGCCCTGGACTCCATGGCAGAGCCCGACGCATCGAACTCCGCCGTATGCGTTCGCGGCCCACGTGTTCATCGCGTTCGGGTTCGCGTAGTTGAGGAACCACGCCTCCGGCGCCGCCACCTCGCGGATGTCCTTGCAGAAGTCCAGGATCACGGGGATGTTCCGCTGTCCATACATGATGCCGCCGGCGCTCAAAGTGTCCCCGACGCACTGGTCCACCCCATACTTCAGGGGGATGTCGATGTCGGTTTCGAATGCCTCAATACCGCCGACGCGGACCACCGAGAAGATGTACTTCGCCTCCGCGAGCGCCTCGCGGCGGTTCAACGTGGCCGTCAGTTTCGCCGGCAAACCCGCGGCGTCGATATCCCGTTTGCAGAGCTGGTAGACCATATCGAGATTGCGCTCGTCGATGTCGGTGAAGGCGATCTCGACATCCGCGAACTCCGGCACACACAGGATATCGCGCACGATCCCCCGGGTGAATCCAATACTCCCTGCTCCGATAATCGCGACCTTGATTGGCATGGTCTCTCCTTCGAGTTCTCTCAGCGCGCCCTTACGCGCGGCGCGGAAATGGCTGCGAGCCTGCATCGACGCCGAGCTTGGCGCAGGCCTTGGCGAATATCGCGTCGAGCTCCTGCTGGGCGGGCGGGGCGAGCGTGTGCTCGTACGACGCAATCGCCTCCCGGGCCGTGACAAGGGCCTTCTGCTCTATCGTGGGGGAGCCCGCGTCTCGCCACCGGCCCACATTGTCCCGGCGGAAGAGCTGGGAGTCGAAGACCCCCCGCAGCGCCTCGAGCGTGGTCGGGTGCGTCATGAAGTTGCCCTCCGCTGCGCCCTCCGCAACAGCCTGCGCGATGGTGTCGCGGTCCCCACCCCAGGGCATCCCGTCGAGGATGTGCTGGACGTATCGGCCGATCTCCATGTCGATGATGAACTGAGCCGGACTGAAGATCTCGTCCATCGACATCTGGTCGGCCCCCATGTAGAAATCACGGAAACCGGCGAGCCCCAACATCAGGAGGTAGGCCATGCGATCCACGGCCGCAAAGCTGTCCGCCCGCTTGGCGTTTGTGTTGAGGTAGATGAAGTCGAGCCGATAGCCCCCGAAGTGCTCCGCCAGGTCCCGCAGCAGAACTTGGATCATGACGTTCTCGGGAAGGCTGTAGGCGACCGTCATGTCTCTCATGTCTCCGAAGTCGGCCCGCACCGGCAGGAGCGTGTCCGGCCCCACGAGCCCCAAGCGGTCGGCCACGATCCACCCGCCCAGGCTCTCCGCGATGGTCTGTGCGAGCAGTCCCGTTGTGGTCAGCGGCGCCGTCATGCCGCCCGTGGGTATGGGGCAAATGCTGGCGCCCACGTCGATGAGCGGATCGTCCTTGAACCGCCGGAAGAGGTCCAGCGCGAGGTGGTCGAGGCGAAGTGGGCTGATGACGAACTGAAGGGCGAGGGTGTAGCGCCGACCGGCGGCGGCGTGCAGCTCCCCGATCCACCGGATCGTGTCCACCTCATGCGTCACCATCGCCCCGCCGAGGCCTTGCGTGTGCTCCAGACAGGCCTTCTCGAGCCACAAGACCTGGATTCGCTCGTCGAGATCGCAGGGGTAGACGGGGGGCGGACCGTATTCGTTGAAGCTCGCGGCGAGCTTCAGCATCTCCACACAGTCGGCCGCCGTCGATGCGCGAACCTCGTCCGTGTCCATATCGATGACGTTGAAGCACGTCCACGGCGCTGTGACCCGGACCCTCTCCGCCGGCTTGTGCTTCCGGCCGATCGCCCGCAGCCGTTCGATGCTCTCCTCCACGACAGCCGGTGTGAATCTCAGCCTCCCCTCCCGGAAGCTCATGCCCTCGTGCGAACTCACCGCCGCCGCCGTGGGCTCGTGCTCGCAGGCCAACCCGACCTTCGCCAGGATTTCCACAACGGAATCGTGGATCACCTGGATCTGACTCGAAGACAGACCGCCGGCCAGCGAGAACTGTATGCGGTCCAATGGGTGGCTCCCTCCTGCAGCAAGTGTCTCCCGATGCTCGAGGCCGAACTTCCGCAGCAGAGGCAGGTTCGGACCTGGCGCCCGGCGGAGCGCACACATTCTAGCCGCGGCGCACCCGGGAAGCAACCCGGCAGAAAATACAAGTGGAGGGAGCGGCGGAAGGGACGTGGAAGCCATTTCGAGGCTGGCGCCCACACGGCGGAAAAGATCCTGGGACGACGAGTCGCTGCCCCGCCCGCGCGGCCGGCGCCGAGCGGCCTCACCGCTCTCGGAGCTCTTTCGAAGTGACTTCTATAGAGTTTCTTGCATTATGGTTAGGAGCACCCATAATGCAAGAAACTCTACAGCGCACGGCGTGAGGCCCACACAGCAGATTCTCTTGCATTACGGTCGTAACCGTAATGCAAGAGAATCCGTAGGTGTTGCGCGCGGGCATGAAGAACCAGTTGGCGTCGCTCTCACTTCACGCAGGAGGCCTCCGTGGTTCGAACATATCGACATGAGACGTGGGATACGTACCAGATGGTCATGCATGATCCGCACCACGTGCTGGAGCCTCTGGAGAACGAGATCGCTGTGGTGAAGGAAGCGCTCGACGTGCTGTGCGAGGCGGGGGTGCTGCCGCACACGGAGTACGACCACGCAAGGATGCTGGCACACCGTGAGGCCGTGCGGGAGCTGTTCGAGATTCCGTGGACGGCGATCACGCCGCGCATGCAGCGACTGCTCTACGCGATCAATGCGATCCTTCAGCCGGAGAACATGATCGCGGGCGGGGTGTTCTGCGGGAATACCTTCATCTCGAATGCGGGTGCGGGGGTCGGGCCGGGCGCGTGCTATACGGCGAGGAACCTTATCGGCGTGGAGATTCGGGGGGAAGAGGCCGAACTGGCGGAGCGAAATGTGAGGCGAATCGATCCCACCGGGGTCGCCCGCGTGGTGGGCGCCGACGCCGTGCAGGTGGTGAGCGAGTTCGCGGAGTCGATCAACCTGTTGTACGTGGACGCGGACGGGCGCAGCGGGAGCGGGAAGGGGATCTACTACGACATCGCGAAGGCGGCCTACCCGTGGATGCCGGAGGGGGCGGTGGCGCTGGCGCACAACAGCCTGAACGGCGGGCAGCCAGTGGAGGCGTATCTGGAGTACGTGCGGGATGAGGCGGAGTTCCGCGCGAGCGTCAATGTGATCCTGGACGTCGAGGGGTTGGAGGTGTCGGTGAAGTAGGTGTCCTCGCCAGAGACTCTATCCTGGCACTGTCATCGGTAGCGCGGCGGAACGGAAGTAGGCCGTGCAGGGATCGAACCTGCGACCTTGGGATTAAGAGTCCCCTGCTCTACCAGCTGAGCTAACGGCCCATGTCTGACGGAATCCGCAGAGCGCGGACTCCATTTGGGACTTTATCATAGGCTGCGGCAAGCGTCAAGGCAGTAGGCCGCAAGGGTGTGACCGAGAAGTCTAGGTCCGTAGGAGCGACATTCTTGTCGCGACCGCTGCTTCAGTCTATCGGCACAAGAATGTGCCTCCTACGAGCGGGGTTGTTCAGCCACACCTAGCAAGAACGGTCACACCCGACCGCCACCGCAGTCGCCTCCTCGCGACGACGGAAATGCGCCGACAGACACGGCGCCATCGGCGGGCGAGCCACTCGCAGCAGGAATCCCGAGAACCGCGGCAAAGCATACGTCCAGCTATGGTAGCTCGGGCGATCAGGCCCATGTTGGTTGGGCTGCTCTCGCTTCTTTCCCTACAGCCCAACACCGTGCTGGGAATCGCCGCGCAGGGCAACGACGCAGAGGGGCTGGCCCCGAGTCGGCTCTCGCCTCGACCGGCTACTTGCTCGTCCCACGTGGTACGCTCGGCCGCGACTCCCCCTGCGTCCACCTCTGTGCTGTCTACGGCTGAGGCCGCCGCGGTCCTCGACTCCCTGCCCGAGCCCGACGACCCCGCCTACAGCGAACTCTCCGGAGACCACTACCTCCAGTGGCCGCTCCACACCCTCGACGCTCTCGGCGCATGGAGCCGCTACCCAGGGCAGTACTTCGATGCACAGGGGCGGCCCCGAGAGACGCCCCTCATCGCCCTCATCGATACCGGGGTCGACACCAGCCACCCGGATTTCATGAATGTCGGGGCCGCCGGCGCCGACATCACCCAGGGGGGACAGCTCGTTCTCTCGCTCGCCCGCACCTTCATCTCGGGCGATGCCAGCGACGGCTCCTCAGACGTGACCGACGAGCACGGCCACGGCACGCACCTGGCCGCCCTCATTTCCGCCGCCGCCAACAACGGAGTCACCGCCGGCAGTGGGATCGCCGGCCTCGGCTATCCACTCAGGCTCCTGCCCGTCAAGGTCGCAGGTGCTAACGGCGTCTCATTCCACGCCGACATCTCCCGAGCGATGATCTACGCCGCAGACCAGGGCGCGAGCGTCATCGTCATCGCCCTTTCCGGGCCGACCTGGTCTCAAACCCTGCAGGACGCCATCGATTACGCCTGGGACAGCGGCTCCTTCCTCATCGCCCCGGGCGGCGACGCCGGCCCCGACTTCCCCTCCTTCCCCGCCGGCTGCCCCCATGTCTTCGGCGTCGGCGCGCTGACCGCAGACGAAACCATCGCTCCCTACTCCAGCACCGGATATCACATCGCCCTCTCCGCCCCCGGCGGCGACCAGATCGCCGGCGTCTACTCCGCTCTCCCCACCCACTTCTGCACGCTGCGACAGGAAATCACGAGCCCCGCCTATGGCTCCTTGTACGGGACGGCGCAGGCGGCGGCCCACGTGGCGGCCGCCGCCGGTCTCTATGCCGGAGTGACGGACCTCCGACCGTCCACCGGCGGCGAAGCAAGCCGCATCTGGCAGGCGCTCCAGCGATCGGCCGCGCCCCTCGCCGGGCAGCAGCCGGGAGAGTGGCGGCCCGACGCCGGCCGCGGCAAGCTCGGCGTGACATCCCTGGTCGCCGACCTCCCCGGCGATGAGACGCGCCTGGGCGGCCTGGCGGGAAGGGTCCTGAAGGCGGGGCGCCCCGCTCCCAACGCCACCGTGAGCGTCGTCCCCCTCGATGGCGGCGAATCCGCAACTGTCAGCTCCCTCCATCCCACCGGCGCCTACCACGTGCCCAACCTAACTCCCGGCAGCTACCAGGTCCTCGCCGCCATCGACGGAGCGACCGCGCAATGGGATCGGATCACCGTGCTGCCCGGCTGCGACCTTCCGGACATCGACTTCCGCCTCTCCGATCCACCGGCCGACGCCGCCATCGCCCGCGCGGACATCCCCGCCGCCGCCGTCCGAGGCAAATCCATGGAGGTCACCTTCGTCCTCGAAAACACGGGCGAATCGACCTGGCGCCGATCCGACGGCTACCGCCTCAGGCAAGCCGACCCCGTATCCCCCTTCTTCGAGGGCCTCCCCGAAGTCTCTCCGCCGCCTCACCAAGCAACCGCGCCGGGAGGAAGCCTCCACCTCTCGTTCTCGGTCCCGGTGCCCGACGTCCGCGGCTTCCTGCCGATCTCCTGGCGGATGTGCCAGCAGGGGGGCTACGGGTTCTTCGGCGATCTCGCCTCCGCAACGATCAGCGTCACCGCTTTCCTCGACGTTCCCGCCGACCATTGGGCCGTCAGCGAAATCGAAGCCGCCAAAGCGGCCGACATCGTGAGGGGATACGGCGACGACACCTACCATCCCGAGCGGCCCGTATCGCGGGACCAGATGGCCGTCTACCTGGCGCGGGCCGTCGCCGGCGGCGACGCGGCTGTTCCCAGCGGCCCTCCGCAGCCGACCTTCCCCGACGTCCCCGCGGACCACTGGGCCTACCGCTACATCGAGTTCACCCACAGCGAAGACATCGTGCGGGGCTACCCCGAGGGCGGCTACGGCCCCGATGTCGCGCTCGACCGCGGGCAGATGGCGGTTTTCGTCGGCCGCGCGATCGCCGGCGGGGAGACGGCTCTCGACTCCTACATTCCCCCCGAAGCGCCGACCTTCCCCGACGCGCCGCCCGACTCGTGGATGTACGCGCACGTGGAATACATCACGGAACGCGGCGTCGTCCAGGGGTATCCCGACGGGCTCTACCACCCCGACGACCTCTGCACCCGAGACCAGATGGCCGTCTACGTCAGCCGCGCCTTCGAGCTCTGAAAGACCCCACTCGAAACCCGCAACGCTAATCCCCCACGGCCCGCCGAATCATCTCCCTTCGCAGGCGCTCGACCTCCTCCGCATCCCCCCGCGCCGCCGCCGCCTCCAGCTGCTCTTCCATCGAAACCGGCACGCCCTCCTCCCGCAGGATCTCCGCCAGGCCCGTGAGGTGTTCCCTCATCTGCACGCAGAATGACTTCCCCTCCCCCTGCTCCCGGGCATAGCTTGCACCATAGCGCTCGCCGTACTGCTCGATGCTCCGCTGCGCTCGGTAGAGCTCCGTCGCAGCATCTTCCGCCCGACCCTGCTTCAGGCTCCAGAGAGCGTGAGCCATCGCCCGATCGCGCTCGATCCACGGCCACCACCGGAGATACGTCCACTTCGCTTCCTCGGTCGCCTCCGACTGCTCCACCAGATCCCAGATCGCCAGGTTGTGCTCGGCATCGTCCCTTGCCTGCCCGTACTCCTCCAGCAGGAAGGCGAAGTTGCGCCGCACGTAGTACAGCCACGACTCCTCCCGCAGCGGCGCCAGGTCACTCGTCCCCAACGGCAGACTCTTCCGGCCCCGCGCCGAGAGGTAGTAATCGACGAGCGATTGCTCCTCGTGCGGCCGCTCCCCATCCGGCCGCCCGCGCAGCTCATACTCCATGTTGAGCAGAGCCTGGCCGCGCACTTCGCCCGTCGCCGAGATGATCGTGCATCCCTCCACGAACGCGATCAGCTCCCGACCGAAGCGCTCGATCTTGCCGATCAGCAGGTAGCGCGGGTCGCGGCACAGCTGCTGCACATAATCCCGGACCCGCGGCGAAAGCTTCTGCTCCGCATCCCGCTCCTGGTTCCCCATCTCGCTCATCTCGACACTCCTCAGGACCCGCAAGACCCAACCCCCGTCGCTCCCATCCCCTTCCCCGCCGCCTGCTTGACCCCCTCGGACGAAGATGCTATCCTCTGTCCGCTTTCGGCCCCGGAGATACAGTCGATGACCCATCCTCTGCGATCGTCCCTCTTTCTCCTCCTCGCGCTGGCACTCGCGAGCGGCCCGGCACGGCCCGATCCGCCGCGGAACATCTGCCCACTTTCGGAAGTGCGCGCGGGCCAGAGGGCCGTTGCGAAATCGGTCTTCCGCGGCACCAAGATCGAGTCGTTTCACGTCGAGATCATCGGCGTCATACCCAAGTTCGACGGAACCAGAAGCGTTATCCTCGGGCGCATTCTCGACGGCCCGGTGGTCGAGCGCAAGAGCGGCGTCGTGGGCGGGATGAGCGGCAGCCCCGTCTACATCGACGGCCGTCTCGCCGGCGCCATCGCCTACGCCTGGCCCTGGAGCAAGGAGCCCATCGCAGGAATACAGCCCATCGAAGACATGCTCGAGGCGCTTCCGGAGTGGCCACTCCGGCCGCAAGACACCTCCGCTGCAAGCGGCTCTCCTGCGGCACCGATGCGGCTTGACGGCTCCGTCATCGGGCGCGTCCGGATAAGCCCGGATGTCTCAGCCGACCCCGATCCCCCGGGCGTGATGACCCTCGTTCCCCTGGGAGGCCTCGTCCAGGCCTCCGGCTTCAGCGCCCGCGGGCTCGACCGCCTCAGCGATGAGCTCCGCCCCTACGGGCTCCGGGTGCAGGCCGGCGCCGCCGGAGCGGAGCTCCAGCTTCGGCCCCCCATTCTCCCCGGCGCCGCCTTGGGCGCACGCCTCATCGGCGGCGACTTCGACGTGACCGCCCTCGGCACCCTGACGATGGTCGAAGGCGATCGCATCCTCGCCTTCGGGCATCCCCTCTTCCAGAGAGGCAGCCTCGACCTCCCTATGACCGGCGGCTACGTCTACGACATCATGCCGAGCCTGCTCATCTCGAACAAGGTCATGTCGCCGACCCAGGTCATCGGGCGTGTCTACAGCGACCAGCGCAGCGCCATCGCGGGCGCCATCGGCGGCACAGCCGATCTCATGCCGGTCACTATCGAAGTGGAGGAGGCGGAGCGGGCTGTCTCGCGCCCGTTCGAGATAGAGGTTGCCAGGCTCCGGGAGCTTACGCCGGGACTCGTGGCCTCCTCCGTCTTGGCGGCGATTGACGAGGCGCGCGGCCGCGTCGCACGCGGCACCGCTCGGGTCGTCATCGAAGTCGAAGCCGAGGGCCGCACCCTCGTCCGCGAGGACTCCGAATACCACCCCGTAGATGCCGCCGCCGCCGCGCTCTCTGCAGTTCTCACCCCCCTCGCCGTCTTCACCGAGAACGAGTTTCGCCGCATGGACATCGACCGCGTGCGCGTAAAGGTTAGCATCGACGAACGGCGCAAGACCGCCTCGATCGAGCGCGTGACGGTAGACCGCTCGCAGGTGGAAGCCGGCGACGAGGTCACGTTCAACGTCACGATCAGACCCTATGGCGAGGACCCGAAAGAGATCCCGCTGAAGCTCGCCCTGCCGCCCGATCTTCCCCAAGGCCAAGTGCGAATCGTCGTGACTGGCGGGAAGGACGCAGACCAGGCCCGCAATTCCATAGGCGCGCCCAGACCCAACCCCGTCAACCTCGACCAGCTCGTCGAGCGATATCTGTCCCGGGATGCAAACTCCGATCTCGTGCTCCAGGCAGCTCTCCCGCGGGCGGGCGTGTCCTTGCTCGGGCAGGAGCTGCCGGACCTGCCACGCAGCGCCCTCGACGCTCTGCGGGCCACTCGCCCGACCGATCTCCGACCTGTCCCGTCGGTGGCGAAAGTGGCCGCTCCGACGGAATGGGTGCTCACCGGCAGGCAGGCCATCATGCTGCCCGTCGCCAGCCCCATCTCGGGCGCCGGGGTCCCGAAGCCCCCGCCGGAGGCTCCCGAGCCCCCCGGGGAACCGGAGGAAGAGGCCGCCGGGGTGATGGACCCGCTTCCTCTGATCGCGACATCGGCGGCTCCCGGCGCGATCGAGCTCGCCGCAACACAGCCACCGGCAGACAAGAAGGCAGCGAAGAAGGATGAGAAGCGGCCCGAGGCCATGGCGCGCTCGCCCGAGATGTGGGTTCACAACACCGGAGGCGACTACCAGGAGGCGCAGCTCGACAACATCCTCCTCACGGCCGACGGCTCCTTGTCTCTCGCTCCAGTTCGCAACGATCTCGCAGCCCTCCCCGCCGCCGTCCTGTGGAGTCTGGCCGTGCGCGACGGAACTGCGTATGTGGGCACGGGAAGCGAGGGAAGGATCTACCGCGTGAGCGCTGGCGGAGACGTCTCCGAGTTCTTTGCCACCGGAGAGATGAACGTCCACGCGCTCGCATTCGGCCCCGACGGCCGGATGTATGCCGGCACTTCGCCGGGAGGGAAGCTGTTCTCCATCACGCCGAATGGCGAGGGTCATCTCGCTTTCGACTCAGAGAGCACCTACATCTGGTCGGCGATCGTCGCGCCCGATGGCACGATCTACGCGGGCGCCGGCTCGCCGGGCAGGATCTATGCCATCCAGACCGACGGAGCGCACCGATTGGTGGCCGAGCTCCCCGTCTCCAATGTCCTCTCGCTCGCGCTCGGCGCCGACGGCGACCTCTACGCAGGGACCTCCGACACGAGCGTGGTCTACCGCATCCGAGCGGACGGAACCGCCACCGCCATCGGGCAGCTCCCGGGCGCCTCCGTGGACTCACTCCTGCTCGACGAGAGCGGCAACCTCTTTGCCTCATCCTCCCCCGGGGGCGAGATATACCGCATTCCCCCCGGCGGCGTTCCTGCGCTCTATCTCGAAACCGGTCAGCAGACGGTCTTCGGGATGGCCCTGCTGCCGGGCGAAGAGCGGAAGCTCGTCGCAGCCACCGGCCCGCGCGGTCTCGTCATTCGTGAGGGCGCAGGCCGGAGGCCGGAGCTCGTCTTCCGTCCCGACTCCGGCATCGCGACAGCCGTCACGACGGCCGAGGGCGCCATCTACGTCGCCAGTTCGGCTCCCGCCGAGCTGCGCGCGTTCGGCCCGAAGCTGGCCGAGTCGGGCGTCGTCGAGTCGCCGCCGCTGGACGCCGAACGGCCGGCCCGCTGGGGGCGCGTCACCTATGCCTGCGACACCCCGAAGGGAACCACCGTCTCGGCGGAGACGCGATCCGGCGATTCCCCGATCCCCGGGGAGGGCTGGAGCCCGTGGACCCCGACACTCGACGGAAGCATCGCCAGCCCGCCTGCACGCTACCTCCAGTACCGCCTCTCCCTGAGAACAAAGGACCCCGACGCCAGCCCGGTCCTTCGACAGGTCGCCGTCTCGCGGCGGCCTAAGAACCGGCCGCCGACGATAGCGATCCGCGCCCCCGAGCCGGGCGCGCGCATCTCCAAAGAGATGACCCTGAAGTGGCAGGGGCGCGATCCGGACAAGGACAAGCTCGCCTATGACATCGAGGTGTCTCCGGACCTGGGAGCGAGCTGGGAAGACGTGAGCAAGAATGTGCGCGAGGCGAAGTACGATTGGGACACCAGCAAGCAGAAAGACGGCCGCTATCTGCTCCGCATAACGGCGAGCGATCGCTTGAGCGCCCCGGATGACCCCGAGACGGCAGATGCCGGCGAGGTCATATGGGTCGATAACACCCCGCCCGTCCTCCTGCTCTTCAGAAGCTCGCTCAGCGTAGACGACGAGCGGCGCGCAGCCCTCACGGGCATGGCGACGGACGAGCTGTCCCCCCTTCGCAGCGTCGAGTACCACATAGGGAAGGGTGAGTGGGAATCTGTGCCCCTCTCCGCGGTGGAGGGATCCCTCACCTCGATCGACATACGGACCGATCCCCTCGAAGGCGGCAAGCACACCGTCGAGGTGCGCGCCTTCGATGCCGCCGGGAACCTCGCCACCGACAGCGTCGAGGTTACAGTCGAGGCCCCCGAGGAAGAGGAAGCCCCTGAAGCCGGTCCCGCCAAGCAGCCCGAAGCCCCGGATGAATCGGTCGCAGCCGAAGAGCCGGCCGAAGCCGAGGCGGCGGACGGCGAGGCGGAGGTCGAAGGCGGGGATGAGAGCGCCGAGCTCGAGGAGACCGAGCCCCTGGATGACGCGGACGACGTTGAGCCGGATAACGAAGAGGCCGAGGGGCTAGCCTCCCCGGCGCCCTCCTCGAAACCGTAGGCCCCGGAAGGGGCGGGCAAACCACCTCGGCCCCGCCGCGGGCGCAGAGGGCCTGCCGGTGATTCGGACGTAGATGTGCTGCGCTGTCTCCCGGTCTACGGCCACTTGTGAGTGCCCAAGCTGGAAGACGTATGCCGGTGTCCTTTGCAGCAAGGTTACGGGCGTGCCGGGAACGGCTCCCATCGAAAGCAGCCTCTGCATCATCTGCCGTCGCCTCCCGTGAATGTAGGCGATCGCGCCGGCCTGCCCCGGAGCCAGATCGACCAGGGCCGAAATGACCTTTCCCGCCGAGCGGGTCCCCGCCCGACAGCACTCCCCCGGTGGAATCGGGCTGCCGTGGGGGCAGACTTTCGGATGTCCCAGCAGCGTGCAGATCTCATCCGCGGTACCCCGCCGCAGCACGTGCTCGAAGCGACACGCCTCCTCCGCCGCCTGCTCCTCTCCCAGGCCCAACACATCGGTGAGCAACCGCTCCGCCAGCCGCTCGCGACGGACGACCGCCTCCGCCTCCGGATGTCCCGTCGCCGTCAGCGAGACGCTCTCGCCCTGCTGATGCACGAGCCCCGATTCCAGCAGCTCGGCCAGCGCCGCCTCTCGGTCCTCCATCGCGATCTCACTCACCGGGCAGGCAGCCTCCCCCCGCTCATCCTTCGCCACCCACAGCCGGGCAAGGACTTCCTCTGCGCTCTCCGAGAGCTCCTCGTGCGCCATGTCAGCTTCACCCTGTCTCATAATCCGAGTTCGGTCAGCTAGAGCCGTACGTCCAGGCTCGTCAGAACGAGATTCAGGAGATACCCCACGCCGAAGGCGAACGGCAGGATGATGGCCCCCACGGCCACAGCGGCCCGCAGGCCTCTCTCCCTCACCATCACCAGGAACTGCGCGATGCAGGGCACGAAGAGCGTGATCGTCACCATGGCGACGACCAGCGGCACCCCCGAGACGGCGCCCCCGCCGTGGACATCGAAGATACGCGCCGCGCCGTAGTCCCGGCGGAAGAAGCCAAACAGGAAAGCCTCCGCCGCAGCGTCGGGCAGCCCGATGGCGTTCACGGCAGGCCGCATCACGGCGACCGCCGCCTGGAACATATGTGTCAGTTGCCCGATCCAGATCAGCACGCTCGCCGCCACGAAGATCGGGATGATCTCGGCCCCGTACCACTTCAGGCGCGCCAGCGTCTTCGCCCCGACATTGCGCGCCGACGGCCAGCGCATCGGCGGGATCTCCAGGTAGAACCGCCCCGTCTCCCCCGGCACGAGCTTCGCCGCCAGGAAACCCGACAGCAGGAACACCCCGGAAACGACTCCGACCCATATCGCCATCGCCGCTGGATGCAACGAAAGGAGCCCCAGTATCACCCCGAGCTGGGCCGAGCACGGAATCGCCAGCGCCAGAAGGAAGGTTGCGATGATCCGCTCCCGGCGCGTCTCCAATACCCTCGTTACCAGCGTCGCCATCGTGTCACATCCCAAACCCAGCACGATCGGAATCACCGCCCGCCCCGACAGCCCGATTCGCTTGAACAGCCGGTCCACCAGCATCGCCAGCCGCGGCAGGTAGCCGCTGTCCTCCAGCAGCGAGAACATCAGAAAGAACGCTCCCACCAGCGGCAGCACGATCGCCAGCGCGTACCGCAGCCCCAGCGTGACCATCCCGTATTCCCCGACGAACAGATCGGCGACGACAGGCCACGGCAGCACCCTCGTGAAGAAGGCGGCCACGGGTGGGTTGATATAGCGTCCGAACACCTGCTTGTCGAGGAAGTCCACCGCCACCCCGGCGCCGAGCCGTCCGACGAACAGATACAGACCGACGTAGACCACCGCCACCAGCAGCGGAATCCCCGCCAGCGGATGCATCGCCAGCGCCCCCAGCACCTCCCGGAAATCCCGGCG
>Ga0307378_10004720_pt1 | contig 19260 bp, 18 predicted proteins | sample UN1MG_FD_202238 | JGI IMG/M metagenome (GOLD analysis project Ga0307378, IMG submission 202238) | Soil microbial communities from Risofladan, Vaasa, Finland - UN-1 | ecosystem: Environmental > Terrestrial > Soil > Coastal area > Acid sulfate soil | place: Finland: Risofladan, Vaasa | collected... | reverse complement strand
GTCAGTTGCAAATTCTTATAGATTATAGGTAGTTTAACTTTGTACATGGGGGCTAAAGATGAGAAAAATGATTGTTTTAACGATTTTTGTCATAGGGCTAACTTTGGCACTCCAATTTGCAGGATGTGCCGAGGAGAGGAAAAGAGATATAACGCCTATTGATAAGTCAGCATTGGAGCGACCACCGAATTATGTTGGATCTAAGCGTTGCGGTGAATGCCATGACCGAATTTATCACACATGGAAAGGGACAAAGCATCCGTACAAGATTACCGAAACCAATGAAAAGACGGTTGTGGGTGATTTTGTTACCAAGAACACTCTTGAGGTTAAGGATAAACGGGATGGCCAAAAGAAAATCGTGGCAAAAATGTATGCAAGAAATGGTAAATATTATGTTTCTACCTTTGCTGACAAAAATGAAATGGAAGAATTCGAGATTATTTATAATATAGGCGGTGTTTGGAAACAGAGATACCTTTCAAAATTTCCGAACGGAGAACTCCATATTTTACCGGCGCAATGGAATGTAAAAACTAGGGAATGGGTTGATTACGATGGACTAAAAGGTCATATTCCAGGTGATGGATCTTACTGGAGTGATTCGAAAAGGAACTGGCAGGAAAATTGTGCAAAGTGCCATGTGACAGGGTTCAAGGCAAATCTCAAAAACGGCACATACAATAGCACCTGGGTAGACGCAGGAGCGGGATGCGAGGCATGCCACGGACCCGGAAGCCACCATGTTAACGTGGAGACCCCAGAAAAGCTCGATACGATTTTTAGTCCCGGGAGATTACATGATGACCGGCGTGCAAACATGGTATGTGGTAGTTGCCATTCCCGAGGGAAATCACTTGATGGCAAGTACGGATATCCTGACACCTATAAGGTTGGCGATGAGCTTACGTTTCACTACAATCAAGTAACGTTTGAAAAGGATAAGAATAGATTCTGGCCTGACGGCAGTTCAAAGGCTCACCACCAGCAATTTATTGATTTTCAAAAATCAATGAAGTTTTCCAAAGGGGTAAAATGCTGGTCATGCCACGATCCACACAAGGCATCTGCTGGGAATGGTTCCAGCTTAAGATTAACCGGGAATCTCTTGTGCCAGAGTTGCCATGGCATAATCCCAGGGAAAGCCAATCTGTCGCATAACCTCCATGATCACGGAAATTGTACAGCCTGCCACATGCCCAAGACGGCGAACTCTGCTACTCCCGGTGACATTTCGTCACATACCTTTTTCGCTATTCCGCCAACTGCGACACAGAAACTTGGTGGAGGCGATATCAACAAGCAGGTCAATTCTTGCAGCCTTTGCCATTATCACAAAAAGACCCCGGTTGAAGATCTGATTAAGGAGTATGAAAAAACCCATAAAGACAAAGCAACCTATAACCAATATTCATCTATAGTTGCAAACTATTGATGAACTAAGGTTGTATGATAAATAATGATTAATCCAAAACTTAAGAAAAGGTTATCTACTTATCTGGCGATTGGTATCGTAGTTTTTTTGCTGGCCTTCATTGGTATTTCTAAGGCTACGATTGATTACACATCAAATCCATCTTTCTGCGGCGGCTGTCATCTGATGCATACCCGGTTTATATCTTACAAGAGGTCTTTGCATAATAAAGCGACCTGTCTGGATTGTCATTCGAAACCAGGAATCGTCGGCGAAATAGAGGCGCATATAAATGGTATGAAGTATCTCTATTATGACCTTAGAGGATATCGTACGACCCAAATAATCCGTGCTGAGGTTGATAATAAATCCTGCCTTAGATGTCATGATATAAGCACAATGGATGAGAAAATTGAAAAAAGAGTAAACCAAGTGCAACAGACCTCTCATAAATCGCATGTCCAGGATTATGAAATATCCTGTACGAATTGTCATGGAAATATAATGCATGTAACCTTGGAGGGCATTTCCGACAAAAAACCAACAGAATCCTGCCAGGACTGTCATAAACAGACTGATTTCGTTAATATAATTGACCGGCTTATTTTTTAGGGGGAAACGAGGCATAGTAACAGTACTTACATTTTGCACCTTTTGGTTCTATTTTTTCATGTCGGTACGTTTTTCTGCCCTAACACCTCAAAAAGGCAAGCTTCCACTCCACAGAAAAGGCGAGATTTTTTGATGCCTGCCGCGGAAAGGGGGACATCCTAAAATTATAAATATCTTACCATAGTAGCTCGACATGTTTATCATTCCACGGTCAATCATTTTCTTCAGTACATTGTAATCTACCAACCAGAAATGTCAGATATCTTGCCATCATTGCAGGCATATAGGATTCTCTCACACTCTCATATTTCATCCGAATGTCTAATGAATTCAGCGTGATAAAATTTGGCCAAAATAGAAAATATTAGAATCTTGCAGATTTTCGCTATAACCGTATAATTTTTTAAAGATAATTGGATTTTGTTGTCTTGAAGGGGAAATTGGTGTATCAAGTGATTTAAGTAGGATCATGATAAAAAGAAAATTTCTGCACCCCTTTCGAAGCATCTCCTCAGTAACTTAGTCCTGCTTGCCATGGACCCGTATACCATCCAAGCTCATCAAACCGAGCTACCGTTTTCCAGCTCTCGCCTTTCCGACTGGTTTGATCCCGAGGAACATGTTGGCGGGCACAGAACATTGTCCCTCACATCGGCATCTTGTAATACACCAGCCTCACATTGAGATAAAGCTTTTTCTGGAGATTCCGTGTCTTAACACATGAATTGTTCTCTGCTATTGCAGGTTTCAATCAGTGGCAGTTAGGCCTTCCACCGAAGAGCTTTTCATTGGCTTTCGCTACCCGCTCCAGATACCGCCCCCACCAGGTTTTAGGTTTTTTACACGTAACAGGCCTGGGCTCTCGGTACCTCTTTGGGTTGGCCTCAAATTCCCTGCGGCACGCCTCGGCACAGAAGTAGTAATCTTGTCCTTGATAGGTTGTCATGATATCTGTCTCATTGACATCTACCTTCATGCCGCAGACCGGATCAATAATAGGCTCTGTCATGGGTTTTGTTGTTGTTGCTAATTGTGCCATGGCTACACCTCTTTTTTTAAACCGGATCGATAACCTTTATTATAAAACCTTCCATTTCACCATGGGGATGAACTTCTATTTATCCCCATTACTAATTACTTAGTCCCAGCAGCCCCGCTGGCCAAAGCCCATCCCAGAACCATAGCCTCTCATATGGCGACCGGAATACCCCCTGCCATAGCCACCACTGAAACGCGACTCTGGAAGGATCTTCCGAGCCTCAAGCTCATAGGTGAGTCGTCTCTCATCCATCTCGGCCCTGAGATCACTGAGTTCTCTCTGAAGTGCCTTTAGTTTCTGGGAATCGGGATTCGTGCTGTTGAGATAGCTATTCAGCTCTGCCGACTTTGACCAGATCTCGTTCCTGAGACGATCAGTCTCGTTAGAGAATTTGTTCTCGAGCTCTTTGAGCTGGATTTGCTCTTCTTTGCTGAGGTCCTTATAGCCCCTACCATAGTCCCAGCAGGAGCCTGGATTACTTCCCCAATAGCCTCTCATGTGATGACCTCCATTCCATCCTGGTCCATGTGCCAGGAGAGGCATGGCGAGAGAGGCGACCAAAACTAAGCTTCCTAATGCTATCAACAATCTTTTCATCATCATACCTCCATTCCTATTATAAATAGTTTATTAATACCTTTTCTCCCTCTGTCAAGGAGCCTCTTCCAAAATACTTGTGGTGTATGGTGAGATATACTTTCGGGTTTCGAGCTTAGAGAACGAATCCCTTTACATTAATCCCTTTGTGGTGTACGTACGGATGAAAGAAGGAGCTTGACAGCAGGCGGCCTCATAGAAGAAATATATGGAAACGTTTCTAGGATTTAGAACATATTCATAGGCATAGTTCTTAGGTTCTTAGAACCTTCAAAAGTCCAAGAGCATAACAGTAATCAAAAGTCAGCGATTAACGATAGGTTCAACTGAGCGGATACTGCTTCGACTGAATCGACTTATTAGCCGTATTACTTATGGTTAGAAACGTATCTGCAACCCAGCACCCCACATGAATTCGGAGTGCCAATGCGCCATTAAGGAGAAGCGTTTTGAGACAGCATAAGATACGCCCACCCGTCCCTCCCATTGATCATGGGTGTCGTATTCAACTTCGCCGAAAAGCATCAGGCGCGGGATCAACTCAAACTCCTTATCCAGGGTGACGCGGGCACCGCCATCGGTATCCACCCAAATCCTAGACTCCACGTTGAGCGGCAGCAGGTAGCGAATTCCGAATACGCCGCGGGTTTCGTCCGTATCATTGCCTTCGCCAAGCAGATTGCCGCCGGCAAAGATCGTGAAGAAACGGTTTATGTACCGATCCCATGTTAAAGTTCCTTCCCACTCTGTATCCTCTACATCCTGCCATCCCGCTTCCCATCCGGCGGTAATGATATTGCGGGTGTTTGAGAGGGTGAGAGAACCTTCAGTCATGTTGCTGAGAACATCCACCTGAGCCCACAAATACCACGAATCCGTGTACAGTTGAGGACGAACTGCGGTAAGCTCCTGGCTGATCTGATAACCTTCATAATGAACCATGCGGGCCATACCGCTCTTCATGTGGTAAAGCAGGTGGCAGTGGAAGAACCAGTCGCCAAACTCGTTTGCGTCAAACTCGATCACCGTGGTGGACATAGGAGCGACGTCTACGGTATGTTTGAGTGGGGCATGGCTGCCATGGCCGTTGATAACCCTGAAGAAATGGCCGTGGAGATGCATCGGATGATGCATCATCGTTCTATTGATCATGATAAAGCGCACTATCTCTCCCTTGCGGATAAGGATATAATCGCTTTCCGACAAGGGTATTTTGTTCAGGAACCAGACGTAGCGTTCCATGTCGCCGTCAAGGGTGAGGCGGATTTGTCGCACCGGGCTCTCTGTGGAGAAGGCTGTTGGCTTTACTGCACGGAGTTTGGTATAGGGCGGCCAGGGACGGCTCTGGTCCATGCCGTCCATGGCCAGATGCCCTGATTCGGAGACATCAGCGGCCAACAAGCCGAACGCACGGCCGTATCGTCTGCCGTTTCGTGCATGTTCAGGGGGAAGGAGTCCGGCGTGGCCGCTGTGGCCTGAATCATGCTTAGTGAGGGTTCCCTCATGGGTTGGCATCCCCCTATCGTGTGCGTTCTTCTCCCTGTCGGATGACTTCTCCATATCCCCTATCTTCTTGTTGGATTCGCCCATGTTGTGCACGCCCTCCATGCTTTTGGTGGCAACCATATCCATGGTACCCATACCCATCACGCCAGGCTGGTCGAACATACCGGCTTTGACCTTGTCATCATCCATGCCCATGGTGCCGGCCGGCGTAAGGGAAAGGACCCGCTTCAGGCTGAGATCCCCCATGCTATGGTAGAGATTCGGCCTCGGGACATCGGGTGCGGGATGGCGCACACCGGAACCGATCCATACTGAGGCGAAACCCGAGCCGTCGTGGGCGGTAGCGCGGAACTCATAGGCCCCAATCTTCGGGATGTTCACTACCACATCATAGGTTTCTGCCACACCGATAAGAAATCGTGTTTCTTCTATCGGTTCCACATCCTGGCCGTCTGCGCTCACGATACTCATGGGACCCCCTGCGAACTCGAGATGAAAATACGTCGTGGCGGAGCCGTTGATAATGCGCAGTCGCGCGGTTTCACCGGGCTCGGCGTGTAGGATGGACTCGACCTTGCCGTTGGCGAGAAACCGGTCGTATGCGACATCTGAAATGTCCATGGCCGGCATGCGAAGCAGCTCTCGCTTGAAATACGCGCCGAGCATCCCGAGGCGGGCAGCGCCCACGATACTCTGGCCGCTGCCCTTTTCAATGGCATACCACTCACTACCGCGCTTCAAAGTGCGCAGTACCTCGTGAGGATTTTCGCTGGTCCAGTCGGAAAGCAGCACAACGTAGTCACCGTCGGTGTGAAGGCGGTGTTCACGAGGCTCAATGACGATAGCGCCGTAAACCCCTTTCTGCCCCTGTAACTCTGTGTGGGAGTGATACCAGTAGGTGCCACTCTGGCGAACGGGGAATTCATAGGTAAAAGTGGCGCCAGGCTCTATGGGCCGAAAGCTGATGTACGGTACACCGTCCATGCCGGGAGGCACTAGTACGCCGTGCCAGTGTATGGAGGTATCAACGCTCATCCGGTTATGTACGCGTATGCGGGAGAAGTCACCCTCCTTAAAACGTAGAGTCGGACCCGGAATGCCGCCGTTTATGACCATGCCCTGGGCCGGCTTACCGGTGATATTTACTTCTTGCTGGGCAATTGTTAGGTCGTATTCGACGGTCGCTGAGAGGGCTGGAGAGTGGGGAAAAAACAGGACCATAATAAGGCATGCGAATGCCATTAATTTTTTACACGCAATCATGTGAAAGTTCCTTATATTGGTTAACAGGCTCGTCAATAACCAAAACGAGGCTAACTCGAATATTGTTTAATTCCATTTTTGTCCACTAATTGCCATATATTTATTTCTAGGAATGTATTGATTATATATTATTCTTACTTTGAGACCTAACCATAAACCTTTATTGTCTAATGTCCCTTGAGCTAATAAACTCTGTATGGTATGAGGCAAAATTATAAATTGGACTAAGTTAATAATTCCTATAGTTATCAATGGTATGAGGGCTATTTTTTGAGAATATGGCCAAGACTATTTTACATAAACGTATATGTGCTCACTAAAAAAGGTATAGAAAAAACCGATACCATAGAGATTGCATCTTCATAGGGCGTATCCAAAATAGTGCTAAGCGTATATCCCTTAACTTTTTCCTTCCTACGGTAAGCCCTTGCTGGGATAATTATAGCGACGAGAATACAACAAGAAATGGTGTCTTACCAATAAGATCATAACCAAAGGAATAACCATCCATTGAAAAACCGGTGTTAAGCCCACCTTGATCCATGGGATCATGTGCATCGATTCACTATAACCCCAGGATTTAGAAATATTCACATTCATCTCCAGCTCTCTCATAGGATGGGTTCTCTTCCCCGACGGTTGATGGCATACTCACCCGGTTTGCCGATGAACGGCAGAGCCAACATCCAGAGCAAAGCCAGTCTCTTGGCATCCCGAAACTGTGAAAGCCCAATGGTCATACCCTCGTGCCCTGCAGCTGGCTGGTTGCGATACGTGCCGAGCAGATGGTCCCACCACGGCAGATTAAAACCAAAGTTACTATTGGTTTCGCGTATCACAACGGAATGATGCACGCGGTGCATGTCCGGCGTGACCACGATGAGCCGAAGCCTTCGGTCAATACTGGATGGGAGACGAATATTGCCATGATTGAACATAGATGTAGCATTAAGAAAAACCTCGAACATACCTACGGCCAAGACTGGCGGGCCCATCAAGACCACAACCGAGAGCTTGATACCCATGGACAGAATCATTTCAATGGGGTGGAAACGCAGGCCAGTCGTCACGTCAAAATCCAGGTCAGCGTGGTGCATCATATGCAGACGCCACAGCACCGGAACTGTATGAAACATGACATGCTGAAGATAGATGACGAGATCCAGCACTATTACTCCAACCGCCACTTCAAGCCAGTAAGGCAGATTAAAATTGTTCAACAAACCCCAGCCGCTTTTCTGAGCCAGCAGGGCCATACCCACTGGCATGATAGGAGACACCAGACGCACCACCACAGAATTGAGAAAGGTAATGCTCAGGTTGCTTAGCCAGCGCCTGGTCTTGGAGGTAATCAAAGAACGGCGTGGCGTCAAAACCTCCCAGATAGCCATTAAGGCAAAGATGCCAAAGAAAAATCCAAGACGGATAACTACTTCATTGCTCATGACATTTCTCCAAATCTTTGAGCAGTCAACGGATGTACTTCATCAAGCTAATTTCCGTGAGACAAGCGAAGCGCATGCACAGTGGCTGTTTCCGGGTGTTTCTTGTGTTCTTGAAATAATTCTATTAGTTTCTTTTCTTCTGGTTTAAAGAATTCTGCTGAGATCTTCTTTAGAGGGTCCTCGAGCGTGCCAATATTTGGAAGGATGAGAAACGCCCTGTTGGTATAAAAGACCATCACGCCTTGCATTTTCACGATAAATTAAACCAGATCCTTCTTTTTTTCCTCAAACTCCTCCTTGCCGATCTCGCCCCGGGCGTAGCGCTTTTTGAGGATCTCAAGGGCGGAATCCTCGTGGTATGCCTTTTGGTTTGTAGATCGGGTTGAAATCACGATCCAGCGGATGAGAAACACGATCCCCACGATTACAGCAATCCAGAATGCGATCATAATCAGGGGGCCAAACCACCCTATGCCATATCCCCCGCCCATCATGCCGGGGCCCATGCCCCAATCATAGCCGCGTCCCTGGGCTACGATTTCCTTTAAAACTGTAATCAAGAAATTCATCTCTTATCCTCCTTATACTATACTAGATCAGGAGAACTCCGCTCATGAAGCACCCGCTGTTCTAGTAGATTGACCTCATCCATCCTTTGATCTTATCCACGGCGATCTTGTCAGCGAGGGATTCGTCTTTTGCGAGGATTTCCACCTCAAGTAATAATGTGATATTTACTCCATCAACTCGTCGGCTTCACGCTGAACTTCGCTATGTTTTCAGCGGATATTGATCAGATCCATGGTTATGAGAAAAGCTCCTGGTCCTCAAGTCACTGTAATTATTCTGAGCGAATCAGCATCACTCAATTGTTCCAAAGATTTCCCTTCAGTGAGTATCACCCTGTCACCTTTTTTAGCTAATTTGAAGTCTTTTATGAGCTTCATTGTCACATCGTGCCAATCATCAACCCTTTTTTTTATCAGAAACGGGTAAACTCCGTAGGATAAGGTTAAAAATCTGTATGTTGGGCCATAATTACTAAAAGACAGAATCCAGCAGTCAGGCTTAAATCTGGAGATGCGGCGAGGTGTGCTGCCAGTATATGTGGGCGTTAATATGAAACGTGCGTTTAATACACGCACGGCTTCAATCACATTCAGGGAGACAACATCCTCAGCACTCACGTTTTTTTTCCTGCCAATGCCACTCTTAGCGGAGTCCTCTAAATGCGATGGCCATGTTATGGCTCTCCGTTGGCGTTCAGTAGACATCGCAATTCTGGCCATCATTTTTACTGTCTCCACAGGATATTTACCGATAGCCGTTTCTTCAGAAAGCATGACAGCATCTGTCCCGTCTAAAATAGCGTTTGCTACATCTGTTACTTCCGCCCGGGTTGGACGAATATTCTCTGTCATGGATTCCAGCATTTGTGTGGCAGTGATCACTGGACGCCCCAGGAGATTTGCCTTGCGTATAAATTTTTTCTGAACCGCAGGGGCATCTTCTATGGAGATCTGCACCCCTAGATCTCCACGAGCGATCATAATTGCATCCGCCACATTCAAGATTTCATCGATGTTTCTGGCTGCCTCTGCCCGTTCGATTTTTGCCACTACATTGATAGATTTGCCACGTTTACGCGCAAATTCCTTGACTTTACGGATATCGTCAGCACTTTCAATAAATGAAGTTCCAAAGGTATCGACTCCCTCTTTAAGCCCAAGATCAACAAAATCGAGATCTTTGTCCGTTATTGGATCCATAGATATTTTTGCCCTTGGGATGTTTAAGCCCTTTTGTGATAGCAAAGGCCCACCAATCATAACCTTGCATCTCACCTCATCGCCAGATACTTCCCGAACCCTTAATTGCAGAAAACCGTCATTGAGATAGATGAGGCTACCTTTAGAAACGCTCTGTGATAATTGTGTGTAGTTGACAGGTATACGTAAAACGGTTCCAAGGATATTATCTGCGGTAAGGGTCACATTATCATCTTTTTTCAGCACAAGGGGTTCGTTTTGCAATTTGCCAATACGAATTTTAGGACCCGGGAGGTCAATTAGAATTGTAACGACACGTTCCAAATGAGAAGCTATAGAGCGTATACGCCGAATATCTTGCCTGTGATTCTCAGTGTTACCATGTGAAAAATTGAGCCGAGCCACATTCATGCCGCTTTTGATCAGGTTTTTGATAATTGAGTCTGTACGAGAGGCTGGACCAATTGTGCATACAATCTTTGTTTTATGGTTGGGTAACTGCAATGTTAAACACCCTCCTCTTGTTCATTCAGCCCCCTCAGGCAGGGTACACGCTCTGCCCTTAAGGTGAAAGAGATGGCGAAGTATACTTTTGGTTCGCTCGCTAAAGAGCTTTTCAGCGAAGTAGCTCCCTGCAGCTCGCTTTGAAATCTCAGATAGGGTAGGGTATACATGAATTGCCCCTGCAATTGTGGAAAGCTTTATTCCGCCCCATACGGCCGCAACCCACTCATGGATGAGTTCTCCAGCGTGAGGTCCTATAATCTGGCAACCGAGCAACTTTCCCTTTGGGCTTATCAGTACTTTAAGTTTTCCCAGCTCCTCTCCTTCAGCCAGCGCCCTGTCGTTTTCACTAAATTGTTCTTCGAGAATCCGATATTCCACATTGTCTTTCTTGGCGCGCTTTTCGTTGATGCCAATGCTCGCTATCTCTGGATCGGTATAGGTACACCAGGCCACTTTGGTATAATCAGATTTGCGTGGGACTCTTAATATTATATTGCTCAGGGCAACTCCGGCCTCATACCCTGCTACATGTGTGAAAGGAAACTGACCGTTCACATCGCCGCATGCGTAGATATGCCGCATATTTGTCCTCATCCGTGCATCAGTGGAAATGCCACGGGGAGTGGACTCTACACCAGCAGCTTCAAGCCCAAGTTTTTCTGTATTCGGTTTGCGTCCAGTGGCAACAAGCAGGGCATCTGCCTCTAGGACACTCACCTCTCCCTTGCCCTGTGCTGGTCCAACAGTAAGGCGGATTGTCGACCCGCTTGATTCTGCCTTCACGGCCTTGGTGCTGCTGAGGATCTTCATACCCTCTCCCGCAAGTTTGCTTCTCAGAATATCGGCAATATCGGTATCCTCCGGACCCAAGATTTGATCCATAAATTCGACGACGGTCACGTGGGACCCAAGTCGCTGAAAGGCCTGAGCCATCTCAAGCCCAATCGGCCCACCCCCCAGAACCAACAGGCGATTGGGCAGCGTTCTCTGAGAAAAAACCGTCTCATTGGTCCAGTACGGCACCTCAGCAAGACCTGCAACAGGAGGGAGCGTAGGACTCGAACCCGTGGACACTATCCAGGCCCGTGCTGAAAGGCGCGTTCCATCAATTTCAACCACATGCTCATCAATAAAGACAGGTTGTCCGAAGCGTACCTCTGCCCCGAGGCCACAGAACCGCTCAGTTGAGTCGTGTTTCTGGATCTTACTGATCACGGACTGGACTCGGTTCATGACCTCTCCGAGGTCAACGGGCGGCAGTGTCAGATGGGGAAGGCCGAATTCCCTTGCCCTGCGCGCAAAAGCCCAGACTCCGGCAGTACGGATAAGAGTCTTTGAGGGAATACACCCAAAGTGCAGGCAGTCGCCTCCCAATTCTTTGTACTTTTCTATAATAATACTCTTGGCCCCAAACTGTGCTGCCCCTGCCGCGGCAGTGAGGCCAGCCGCACCACCTCCGAGAATACCAAGATCATAATCATATGTTGCCATGAATTCTCTCCTTTTTTATGAAAGTACCCTTCTTATGTGACATGCTCTATATGCACATCGGATTGCTTCTTATTGGTGTAAAGACCCTGAATCCATGCATGATAGATTATTCAGCAGGGTCGCTATCTACATGAGCTGTAGATTCTGCTTCTTCTTCCTCCTCGTGAAGTCGCCTGCGAGCTGCCTTTACAAGTATGACCAGAATAATGCCAACACCTATAATCACACCGATAAGGGGCCATGGCACCCTTTTCTGTATTATCGCCTGCGTAATGGCATCTGTTCCGACCACGTAAAGGATTGTTCCAGGCAACATACACACCCAAGACCAAAATACGTATGTCCAGAAACGAACACTTGTTAGGCCAAATCCATAGTTGACAAAATTAAAGGGAAAGATAGGTACAATTCGTATAAGGGCCACGATAATGGCTCCATGCCTTTCTGTAAGATCATCAAGCTTATGAAATTTTTCCCTTTTGGAAAGCCATCTCTGGATGGCATCTCGTGCAAAGTATCTGCCGATCAAAAATGCGAGGCTCGCACCAATTGTTGAAGCTATGCTCACTACGATGACTCCCACCACTGATCCAAAAATTGCGCCAGCAATAATAGTGATTGCTGAACCCGGAAGGGCAGCAACGACTGCCCCGGTGTAAATAAGTATAAAAACAACCGGACCCAAGGTGCCAAGCGAGTGAATCCATTCCCGGAGAGCACCCAGCTTCTCACCAATGCCAAATACATAAGAAAGAACAATAATGGTTGCAACCGCAGCCAGTAATGAAATTGGCCGCCACATTGTATTACCTCACTTTCTTCGGCCTTAAAGGCCATTTCAATTCACTCTTCTCACAGGCTTTTAGAAGAATATAGTGCCTCAAGGTCTATATATCTTACCGAATCACCTTCATCCCATTCTTAAGCCTTACCTCCTCTATATTTGTTTTTGTAGAATCGTGCCAATTTTTGAGGCGAAACACCGAGAATATACAGGCCAAATAATATGGTATTCCTTAAGAGTGAGAAGAAAAAACCCTCCTCATCCCATCTGCGCGCTGAGGTCATCACATGATCTCGTAGTATGCATATCCTATCTCCTCTATTTTTTATTCTTCTCATCAGTTCAACATCTTCCATAAGTGGTATTTCCTGGTAGCCTCCAATTCTTTTCAAATAATCCCTTCTCATAAATATCGCCTGGTCTCCGTAAGGAATCCTGGTAAGGCGACACCTAAAAGTAGCCAGGCGGGCTAATGATTTATATAAAAATTTTTCTGACTTTATGCCGAGTGAAAAGGCCCCTCCCACGCAATTGTTTTGCTCCATGGCGGAGAAAATCTTTACAAAGGCGTTTGCAGGTAGCTCTGTATCAGCGTGAAGAAAGATCAATATTGCACCTTTCGCAAAGGATGCGCCGATATTCATTTGCCTTCCCCGCCCCTTTCCAGTGCTAAGCTTTATCACCCCTTTACTGCGAATAGCTCCTATGGTGTCTTTACCAGGGCTTCCATCGACCACGATTATCTCGTGCCCACTGTCTCGCGCCAGGCACTGGATATGATCAATAAGAGAATTAATCCTGTCAGACTCATAAAGCACAGGGATAATTATTGAAAACCTCGTCTTATCCATATTCATATCGCTAAAAGCCTTAAATAGATTGCTGAATTGTTTTGCTCATCTCGCCTTTGAAAGGGCATTGAGGACCCAATCATAGATCCTTGGAAATTTTCTCGATTTAAATACTGATGGAATGTGTTATATGTCTCTTTAAATAGAGAGGCTTTTTTGCATCTATCAAATAAGGGTATAAGTTTTTTCCAGCACGTATTCATAGGAGTTAACACTAAAATGGGAGTACACAAGTGGATGACAGGTGTCTTCTTTTTCTTGTGAAGGATCCAACACATGGAACGGTCAAGACTCGTCTGGCAAGCTCTATAGGTGCCGACATAGCCCAGGATCTCTACACAAACTTTATCCATGATATGCTCTCAAAAATAGAAAATAAAAAATTTCCCTTCTTTATCTGCTTTTATCCAGAAGATGCCCTTAGTGGGCTCAAAAAACTGTTAGGAGAACATTATCCATACCTTCCCCAGAGGGGTGATGATCTTGGTCAAAGAATGGAATATTGTTTCCATAGTGTTTTCTCTATGGGATTTCACCACGTCATTGCCATAGGGAGCGATGTACCAGATCTCCCAGAGGAGATTATCGACGATGCGTTCAGGGCTCTTACCATGGTTGATTGTGTCATTGGTCCTTCCTTTGATGGTGGCTACTACCTTATCGGGTTCCGTAGTGATAGCCTTTTACCTGAGGCGTTCAAAGGCATCGAGTGGGGCACAGAGGTTGTGCTGAAGAAAACGATCGATATCGTAAGAAGGCATCACTTGAGAACTCAACTCTTAAAAACCTGGAGAGACATTGACACTGTAGAAGACCTGAGACAATTTTTTGAAAAAAACAAAAATACATCGCTCTGTCCACAAACAATGACATATCTTCAATCCCTCAAAAATACCGCATCTAAAATATAAAAAATAGATACCCACGGGCTTACGCCCATGCCACTTCAAGCTAATGATAGGCCTTGATGTATTGTCTGAGTGACTGGTGGAAGGCCGCCGTACTTTTCACGACTTATCAGTGGGGGAAACCGCAGCCCCCGATTTATCGGGGGAATGCGGAGGGGGTAAAACTCCCCCGCAGATAAGTCGTTGAAAAGACCAGGCCGGGAGCCTTGGAACGCAAGAAAAGACATCAAGGTCACTCTCATCATTAAGGCATTCAGCACCGGGCTTGCGCCCGAGGTGATTTGCCGACTGTTGATAAAAATAACTGCCTGGTTTAGCTGTTCGCACGGCAAATGCTTCTACCATCTCGAGTGTACTATCCGTCCTTTGATTTCACTTCATGCCCACCGAATTTATTACGCATGGCTGCGAGAAGTTTGGCAGCATAGCTTTCCCTCTGGCGGCTCACAAAGCGCATCATCAATGAGAGGGTAATAATCGGTGTGGGAATATCCAGGTCCAATGCATCTGCAACGGTCCACCGTCCCTCGCCGCTGTCTGCAACCCAGCCCTTAATGTCCGTTAAGTCCTGATCCTCGGCAAGGGCATTGGAGGTCAGATCAAGGAGCCAGGAACGCACAACACTGCCGTAGCGCCAAATTTCAGCTACCTGATGAAGATCCAGGGCGAATTCCTTCTTCCCCTTCATGATCTCAAAGCCCTCGGCATAGGCCTGCATCAATCCATACTCTATACCGTTGTGTACCATCTTGACGAAATGGCCGGCACCGCTCGGTCCCACGTGTCCCCAGCCTCTGTCTCTCTCAGGTGCGAGTGTCTCAAAAATGGGTCGCAGTCTCTCCACCGCGGATTCCTCACCGCCAACCATCATACTGTAGCCCTCAGCGAGTCCCCAGATACCACCGCTTGTTCCCACGTCAACGAAGTGAATGCTCATGTCCCCAAGCTTAGCGGCCCTGCGCACCGAGTCCTTGTAGTTGCTGTTACCACCGTCGATAATAATGTCCCCGCTCTCCAGCACCTCGGCTAGATTAAAAATTGTCTTTTCAGTTGGATCCCCTGATGGCACCATAACCCACACGATTCGCGGTATGGTAAGTTTCTCCTTGAGCTCATCAAGGCTTTGAATCCCCTGAGCACCTGCTGATTCTGCCCTTTGAACAGCGGTCTCGTTCAGATCCCAGGCAATGACACGGTGTTTTCCCCGCAGAAGCCGAGTAGCCATATTAAGACCCATTCGGCCCAGGCCAACCATTGCTAATTCCATAATAAACCCCTTTTTTACACTATCTCCTCTGTCTTTATACTTGCCCTTAGCGCTGTTACATTGCGAGCTACCGAGGCTCTCTGGTTATAGATGCTCGACCCGGCAACAAGAACGGTAGCGCCGGCCTTCACAACCAGCGGTGCCGTGATTGTGTCAATACCGCCATCTACTGCGATGGGCGATTCATACCCGTGTTTTTCGAGCATTTCCCGGAGCCGGCTAATTTTGTCGAGCTGGCTATGGATAAATTTTTGTCCGCCGAACCCGGGATTCACCGTCATAACCTGGATGATATCCGTGACATCAAGTACCTCCTCCACGACGCCCGCCGGTGTACTGGGATTAAGAGCGACTCCCGCCTCTACTCCAAGCTCACGAATATGACTGAGGAGACGGTGCAGGTGTGTACAGGCCTCCTGGTGCACGAAAATACGATTTGCCCCCGCCTCGGCGAACTCCTCTAGGTAACGCTCCGGTTCCACGATCATGAGATGCACATCGAGCGACACTTTCAGAATTTTCCGGAGCGCCCTCACTATACCCTGTCCGAAGGTGATGTTGGGCACAAACCTACCGTCCATAACATCCACCTGGATTCCATCTACACCCGCCTCTTCAGCCTCACAGGCCTGGTCACCCAGTCTTAAAAAATCCGAAGACAATACAGATGCCTCGATCTCGATCATTCTATTCCCCTTTCTCTGTCTCTCCTATGCCTTTCTCGTGAGATGTCGCACCCCGTTCTTACCAGCCACAATCACGTCCGTTGTCAGTCCCAAAAACAGCCCATGTTCAACTATGCCGGTCCGTTGACTTAGCTCTCTGGCAACCTGTGTTGGTTGTGGAAGGGGACCGAAGTTACAATCCAATATGAGGTTGCCCTGATCGGTAACAAATCTTCTTCCATCACTAGTCTGCCTCACGCTAACACGGGCACCCAAGGATTCGAGAAAGGAAATCTGGCTTCGCCAGCCAAAGGGAATGACCTCTACCGGCACCGGCCAACGGGTACCCAGTGCGGGAGAAAGCTTTGATTCGTCCACTACAATAATCTCCCGAAGGCTGGCTTGCGCAACGATTTTCTCTCGCAAAAGCGCCCCACCCCCTCCTTTAATGAGATCGAGATTTGAATCCACCTCATCAGCCCCATCAATGGTCACATCAATTACCGGGTGCTCATCCAGGGTGCCGAGCGGAATACCTAGTTGGCGCGCCTCCTCCTCAACCTGGAGCGAGCAGGGAACACCGATGATGTCCTTGAGTGCGCCCGTCTTGAGTAACGCAGCGATACGCTGTAGGGCAAAGGAAGCTGTGCTGCCATGGCCCAAGCCTACCACCGTTCCGGATTCAATACATTCCACTGCCCGCTCCGCTGCTTGTTTTTTGAGTTTTTGGATTTTGTTCACTTTCAATGGCACTCATCATATAATTCCAAACCGTAGAATGCTGCACCAATAAGCGCAGTCTTGGGATTAAGTATAACATGCACAGGTATTCGGGATACCAACGCGGAAAAACGTCCCTTATTTGTGAAACTCTCCATAAATGATCCGTCATTGAGCAGCGATATGATGCGTGGGGGAATGCCCCCACCAAGGTATATTCCTCCGGTCGCCATAACCTTAAGCGCAAGATTTCCTGCCTCAGCTCCAAGGGCGGATATAAAAATCTCAAGCGTGGTGCGACAAAGCTCACATTTTCTCTCAGCGTTGAGCGCCGCATTGACAATAAGGGGAGTTGTATCATCTGCCAAGCTCAGTTGTTCGGCCAGCCAGTCCTGCTCCTCAGCGTGGCCGGTTTCCTTGAGATAGGCATATACGTTGGGCAAACCTTGACCAGAGCATATGCGCTCATAGCTCACATGCCCCATTTTTGTATGAAGATATCGTAAAAGGTCAATCTCCAACATACTATTGGGCCCAAAATCACTATGTCCGCCCTCTGAAGGGTGTGCTCGGTGCCGTTTGCCATCCCACATAAGAAAGGCCTCCCCGAGGCCAGTCCCCGGCGCAATAACGGCCAAGGTGCCCCGAGATATCGGCATTCCCTCATTGAGGGTATGCAAATCTTTCCTCGTAAGCAGAGTCAGCCCATAAGCGATGGCCTCCAAATCGTTGAGCAGGTGCACAGATCTTATGTTTAGCATCTCCCTCAATTGTTTCTCTTCAATAACCCAGGGTAAGTTGGTAATCTTTGCCTGACCACCAACCACAGGACCGGCCACGCCAAAGATGGCTTGATCAACCTTGATAGAACACTTTGAGAGGAACTCGCTCACCAGATCTTCCAGGCTCGCGTATTGTCCGCTGGGGAAGGTGCCCTCGAAAAGTGGTTCTCGCGGCCCCGTATTACTTGAGTAAATGCCCACGTTAGTTTTGGTTCCACCGATGTCACCGGCAAGCAGCATAGCTACCTCCTTCCGAATAAAACACAAACCTGAACTCAGGCCTTAATAGCCCCGCTTCATGTGAATCCCGCACCTGCAGTGCAGGTATAACAGTGGTCGGCGACCGCGATAGGGCTACCTGGCTCTGGAGGCCCGGACATTTCAGAGATGTGAATTTTCCGCCCCCCCATAAAAAGACCTCTGGCTAGATTAAAATCACAGTCATAGAGATAGCCATCCCAGGAGACGGAGACAAGCGTACGGCACATGAGCCCTTCAACGGCACAAGGGTTGAAACTGGAAGCAAGTTTCTCGATGTATTTTTCAAGGTTGCCTGACTGAAAAAGCCACTGGCGAAATCTTCCCAGGGGGACGTTGGCGAAATTAGAGAGATTATTAAAAGAGATTCCTCGCTTTTGCTCCAGAACCTGGTGAAATCTTGTTTCTGTCTGGGCCTGAGAGGAAGGCAGAAATGCCCCCGTTGGATTGGATACCAGATCGAGCTCAAGGCCTGAGCCGTCCTGTCCGTAACCCATGGCGTTGAGTTTCTTTAAGGTAGAAATACTTTCCTGAAAGACGCCTCCGCCTCGCTGTGAGTCCGCCTGAGATTCATTTGTAGAAGGGAACGAGGCAACTACCACGACCCGGTGATCCTTGAAAAGGTCCACCAGGTGATTTCTCGTGGCCCCATTCAAAGCAGTTAGGTTTGAGCGAAGCATGATTCTCGGGGCAAGGGGGGAGAGTTTCTCAATGAGAGTAACGAGATTCGGGTTCAGCTCGGGTGCCCCTCCGGTGATGTCGATAGCGTCAAAATGACTCCCTCGCGCATAGGCAATCACCTCGTTAACCGTTTCTGAGCGCATGCTCTCCCTGCGATCAGGACCGGCGCTGAAATGACAGTGCCTGCATCTCTGGTTGCAGAGCAGGCCTACATTGATCTGCAGTGTTGCCGTACGTTGCCTATCTAACGTAAGTCCATGTTTGGCAAGGGTCAGGCGGAAAGGCTCTACAGTCAAGGAATTTTTCCCGAGGACACTCTTATTCTCTGGTGATATTTGCTCGCAATTCATTTCTCACCGTATGTTGCCTTATTCACATGGACAACTTTTCAGCAACGGAGCGCATCTGGATGCCGTGAACGAGGGAGGCTCCTCCCCGTATGGCCGTTACCACGTGAACCGCTTCTGTCATCTCAGCCAAATTGGAACCCTTCTCCAAGCACGTCTGGGTAAAGGCATCGATGCAGTAGGGGCACTGTACGGTGTGTGCAACGGCAAGGGCAATGAGAGATTTCTCTCGCTCTGTAAGTTCGCCCTCAGCAAACACGGCATTGTAATAATCAAAGAACTTTTCGGCTAAGCCCGATGCCTCTTTCCCGATTTCCTCGAACTTTGTGAGGTGTTCTGGTTTGTAGTAGGTCT
>Ga0307378_10004716_pt1 | contig 19267 bp, 17 predicted proteins | sample UN1MG_FD_202238 | JGI IMG/M metagenome (GOLD analysis project Ga0307378, IMG submission 202238) | Soil microbial communities from Risofladan, Vaasa, Finland - UN-1 | ecosystem: Environmental > Terrestrial > Soil > Coastal area > Acid sulfate soil | place: Finland: Risofladan, Vaasa | collected... | reverse complement strand
AATTTCACCACAAAACTCATGACCGATTATAACCGGATTATCTGCCACGTTGGTCGGTACTCTCTTATGGTCAGCTCCTTGAATTGCTGCTTTATAAGAAGACATACAGAGACTATCAGAAATAATATGGGCCAGTATCTCATCTTCCTTAAGGGGAGGAAGTTTAAATTCTTCCAACCTCAAATCGTTTTTTCCATATAACCTTACCGCTTTAGTCTTCATTATTATCGCTTCCTAAAATTAAAATGATTATTTCAGCATTACCTGGCCGCCGGTTACCGGAATAGCCTGGCCTGTTTCATACTTCTGATCAATTAAATAATAAACTGCTTTCATCACATCTTCACCGGTACAACCTCTCTTCATGGGAACTTTTGACTCATAGAATTTTTTCACATCTTCAATAGTCTTTGCACCCGGAACTTTCCCGGTTCGAAGATATTGAACGAAAAGACCATTTTCCGGATCAGCCCATAGTGGACCTTCAAAGAAATTCCCCGGACAAATAGAATTTACTTTAATGTTGTCATCAATAAGTTCTAAAGCAAAGCTCTGAGTAAGACCTAAACTTCCAAACTTACTTCCGGCATAAGCACTGTTTTTATTGGAACCTTTAAGTCCGGATTTCGAATTAATTTGAATAATATCAGTAAAATACTTTTTACTGGGAATATTTTGAAGCACCATAACTTTAGAGGCATGTTTTACGCACAGAAAATAACCAAAGTAATTCACTTTATTAACAAAGGCAAATTCACTGAATTCCATCTCTTTTAAACTGCCAGCCTTTAATACCCCTGCATTACTTATAAAAATATCCATGCCGCCAGCTTTTTCAACAATCTCATATATCATTTTTCTAACAGAATCTTCATTGGTTACATCTACTTTTATTGCCAAAGCTGCCACTCTTTTATATTTAATATTTAGCTCCTCCGCCAGCTGGTTAGCCCCTTTAACATTAATATCGGCAATAAATACCAAGCATTCTAACTTTGTCAACTCTCTCACTATGCTCTCTCCAAAACCTTGTGCCCCTCCGGTCACTACTGCTATTTTATTTTTTACTATATTATTCCTATATAATTTTCCCTCATAGCGACACTCTTCCGAACTTCGATTGTAACTATTATCTGTTATTACCTTCGAATTTTTTTTCTCTAGACAATCTTGAGGTTTAGAGGGTTTGCATTTAATTTTGATATTTTTTAGCATACCTTCAAAATTATTTTTTACGCTTATCGCATCATCATAAGATTCTCCTAAGTAAAAGATGCCAATATTTTCAAGAATTACTATTTTTGGCTTTTGTTTATATTTCTCAATATAATCTTTGAACTTATCAATTGTATAAGAAATTATTTTTTCTACGAGTCGTTCCTTATTTAATAGATGGCAATTTTTAATTTCCTTTAAATAAAGAGGTAATATTTCTTCTGATTTAATTTTATTAAAAGCAACACCCACTTTCTTTGAATCATCTTCAAATATACTAATATTTCCTTTTTCACCATCAAAGGTTAGCCCGCGTAAAAGCGGGGCAATGGTTTCTATATAGATATTTTTCATCTTTCTCCTCCGAGAAATAATATCAAAATATTATTTAAAAATTTATTTTCTGGTAAACAAGTTCAGGATGCCGACTATCTATTTTCTTACCAATTTCGCTATATATTATAATCCGCTCTTTGAGTGATTTACCTTTTAACGGATTTCTATTATTAAACAAGGCGTATTTTTCATCATAATTCGCCAGTTTTTCATGGGCGATAAGAGCCCAGGTTGCTTCAATTAGATGAGCAAACTCTGATCTTAGAATGATGGAGTAATTAAAAGATTGCCGTGGACTGTTTATATCCACACCGCTTATTTCCATAAACTCGTATTTTCTGCAGAGTCTTTGCAAACGTAAAAGTTGGCTTAGAGTATTACGTGGCGGCATATAAGTCATTGCCTTAAAACCTATTTTCTTTAATTCAGGAATCAGTTCCTCTAAAAAATCATCCTCAAACTTTTCAGCCCTCTTATCACCTGTGGGCGAATCAGTCACATCTCCTAAATAAGCATAAGCAGGGATAGCGTTTATAGAATTACTGAGCTTTACTGCCTCATATACAGATATGCACTCATCATAATCCGGTTGAATAAAAATTTTATCTAAAAAGGCGCTTTTTAATATTCCTAAAAGATCATATAAATAAAATTGATTATTTTCGTCCAAGAGAAATTTTTTAATCTTTTCGGAAAGCTCTATATCAAGATTATCTTTTAAAAATGAAATAAGTTTTTCCCCTTTCCCCGTTTTTTGAATAATTTTTCTAGCAAAAGCAAAAAGAATATGACGTTCGGTAATACTCCCGCCTTCTTTTGCCTGGGAAATTTTATAAACCTCTTTATTAAAATCAATCTCTTTCATTCCGTAACTTTTAATTAAATTATTTAGTTTAGCCAGTATTTTTTTATTTCTCTTATTCCGAGCAATCTGTATTGGATTTAAAAATTTCTTAGCTTCCGGTAACTTTGATTCAGGAATACCATGAATAGCAATATAACCTATATTTTTAGAATCCGGGTCATTCAGTTTTCTTCCTTCAACCATAGTTCCGGAAAAATTTACTCGTAATTCAAATCCTATAGTTGAGGCAATTTCAATTATCTTGCATGCCTCTATTAGCTCCTTACAACCGGAAACAGAATCATGATCCATAATCCCTACAGCTTGAAGACCGGCTTTCCAGGCTAAATAAGCAGCCATTGAAGGTGAATAAGGACTAAAAGAATAGATAGTATGCACGTGATTATTCACTTCTTCTGTTTTTTTGAACTGTTCTTTTTCTATTTCTATTAATTTATAGATTTTTTCTAATCCATAAAGCCTGGACTTTTTATTACTGCTATTTATTTCCTGAATAATTTTATCCTTCATCTTTTTATCTCGAACTAATTTTAATCTTCAATAAAAATCTTATATCCCAAATTTATTTCTCCTTATCTGCTCAGTTGTAGACTGATCAGTTGCAACTTGATGCCCGTCTAAAGGATAAAGGCGTTCATGAATCGCATCGATAATCCACTCTTTCTGGGGAAAGAAACTAGATTCCATCTCTGCCGCTGGGGTAATCCAGTTACGGGAACCAACTACCACTACAGGACCATCAAGATAGTCAAAAATAAATTGGGAGATATTAGAAGCAATAGTATGAAGGAAGGAAGCTCGTTCGCAAGCGTCGGAAACAAGTACCAGTCTTCCCGTCTTCTTCACAGATTCGATAATCAATTCATAATTTAAGGGATTAATAAATCTTAAATCGATTACTTCTACTGAAACTTGGTATTTTTTTTCAAGTTCTTCTGCAGCCTCCATCCCCTTATAAAGAGCTGCACCTATGGTGAGAATAGTAATATCTTTTCCTTCTTTCCTAATTATCGGTTCACCTTCCGCTACTTCGTAATAATCTTTGGGAACTCCAGTGGAAACAAATAATTCTCCTATATCATAAAGTTTTTGGCTTTCAAAAAATACCACCGGGTCTGTACCGTGTAAGGCAAGATTTAACATTCCTTTGGCATCATAAGGGGTGGCTGGAAACATTACTTTAAGACCAGGGATATGAGCAAGCAGGCTAGTCCAGTCTTGAGAATGCTGGGCACCATATTTATTCCCCACTGAAACGCGAATGGTAAGGGGCATAGTAAGAAGACCCGCTGACATTGACTGCCATTTGGACACCTGATTAAAAAGTTCATCCCCTGCCCGTCCTATAAAATCACTATACATAAGCTCTACCACCACACGCCCCCCACACAGAGCATACCCTACCCCTGATCCCACAATGGCTCCTTCAGAAATAGGCGTATTGAATAATCGATGATAGGGAAGAGCTTCGGTTAAGCCTCGATACACGGCAAATGCCCCTCCCCAATCGCGATTTTCTTCCCCATAAGCTACCATAGTTGGATCTTCATAAAAACGATAAAGCATGGCCTCAAAGAGTGCATCACGATAGGTAAAGACTTTTGCTTTAGGATGGGCTTTACCATTTTTATCTAAGGCAAAACGGTATCTATGGGTAAGCGATTTAACCCGGGGGTTATCTTCTTGGGAAATTAGAACTTCCGGTGTTCGATCTTCCATTCTATCTTTGTACCGATGGGAAAACATTACTGATTCAATAAAATCAGCTTTAACTCTGGGTGAGATTTCAAGAGACGTCGCTAACTTCAGGGCTTTGGTAATTTTCAAGGTTGCTTCTTGTTTTAAGGCATCCACTTTACCGGAGGTTATCATTCTGTTTTTCTTAAGGTAATCCTCATATCTCTTAATACAATCAGTCTCTTGCCAGGCAAAAACCTCTTCTTTGGTCCTATAAGATGATGCATCTGATGGTGAATGACCTGAAATTCGATAAGTGATGGTATCCAGAAGAACCGGACCATTTCCTTGGAGAAGGATTTTTTTCTTTCTTTCAATAGCATCAGCCACTGCCAAAGGATTATACCCATCAACCCGTTCAGCATGCAAGTTTTCAGGGTTTATCCCGGCTCCTACCCGGGCAAGAATTTTATAACCCATAGTTTCACCCGAGGTCTGGCCACCCATGCCGTAGAAATTATTAAAGAAATTGAATAGAATAGGAGGGGCACCTCCAATGTCTTTATCCCAAAGTGTGCGGTATTGATCCATTGCTGCTAACATCATTGCTTCCCATACCGGACCACAGCCCATAGAACCATCACCGATATTACAGATTACCATACCTGGTTTTCGATTAATTCTTTTAAAAAGAGCAGCACCTACCGAAATATCCGCTGCCCCTCCTACAATAGCATTATTGGGCATACTGCCAAAGGGAGTAAAAAAAACATGCATCGAACCACCCAAACCCTTATTAAAACCGTTAGCCTGTCCAAATATTTCTGCCAGAACTCCGTATAGTACAAAATCTTGAGCAAGTGATTTAATATTACCTTTATGTTCCTTTTCTACTACTTTTAAACAGGCCCCATCCATATAAGATTTCATTATCTTAAGAAGTTCATTCTCCTCTAATTCATCTATGGCGGAAAAACATTTAGCGAAAACTTCTCCATGACTGCGATGAGAACCGAAAATAAAATCTTCGATGCCAAGAGGAACACACTGACCCACAGCAGATGATTCCTGACCTATAGATAAATGAGCAGGGCCTAAGTGATTGTATTCAATCCCCTCATAAGACCCTTGAGTTTTTATGGAATTAAGCATGGATTCAAATTCTCGGATTATAAGCATATCATAGTAAATTTTAAGGAGTTTTTCTTCTCCATACTTCTTTATCTCTTTTTTTATATCAGGTTTGTACTGATTTAGGGGAATGTCGTTTATTTTTAAGATCTGCGATTTTCTAACTTCTTTGGGGTCAATGAAAATAGATTTAGGCACAACTTTCTCCTTTCTGTTAAAATATCTTGTTATTTTCTAATAATGATCAAATCACATATCTTTTTCTATTATTGTAACTTTATATGTGTCAAATCAAAATTAGCTATTACCATATTAAGTTTCTGCAGGAATTTAGCTGCCGGAGCACCATCTACTGCTCGATGATCAAAGGTAAGAGACAAACCTAGATGTGGAATAAACTTTATTTCATTATCTTTCATAATTGGTTTAAGAGAAACACTGCATACACCAAGAATTGCCACCTGAGGAATATTTAAGATAGGAGTAAAACTTTCAATACCCATTGTTCCAAGATTGGTTACCGTAAAAGTCCCTCCGGTAAGTTCATCCGGCAAGATAGTTTCCTCTTGGCAGGCAGTATTTAATCGTCTTACTTCTTTGGAAATATCCTTTAATGATAAGAGGTGGGCATTATGGATTACCGGCACCATAAGCCCTCGCGGTGAGTCTACAGCAAATCCCAGATGTACATGTTCAAATTCAAGTATCTTATCTTTAAGGAAATGAGCATTCATGTTTTTAAATTTGGGAAGAATATTAGCAACGATATAAAGTAGAAAATCATTAATATTGATTTTGTTTAGCCCTTTCATTTGAGGACTGGATTTTAGCGATTTCCGACAGGCCAATAAATTAGAAGCATCAATAGAAGTATTTAAAGTAACTTGAGCAGTGCTTTGTAAAGACGTAAGCATTCTTTCAGATATAATCTTCCGCACCCCTTCTACTGGAATCTCCTTTACCGGCCCAAAAAATTTTTTACTAACCGTCCTTGGAATAAGTGGTTCACCTTCAGATATTGCTTTTTCTATATCCCTTTTTATGATCCTTCCTCCCGGACCTGAACCGATAAGTTGGGAAAAATCAATTCCTTTTTTTTCTGCAAAGCGTCGGGCAACCGGAGATATAGGTATTAAGCCGGCCCCAAGAGAAGGTTTTATTTTTTTAAGGGATCCATCTGGAGTTATGGCTTTCTGATTTTCCACATATTCTTCCTTGGGAACAGAGACGGTTTTTTTGGGGATAAGATGGTCAATCTTTTCTCCTGGCTGTCCGATTATGACAATGGTATTAAGAACCGGGACATCGTCACCTTCTTTATAAAATAGCTTAAGTATTGTTCCAGCCTCAGGAGCTTCCACTTCAAAGACAGCCTTATCGGTTTCCACTTCACAAATAGGCTCTTCAGCTTTTACTTTGTCCCCTACTTTTTTGTTCCATTTAATAATAAGACAGGATTCAACGGATTGTCCTTGTTTGGGCATAAGTACTGCTATAGCCATTTTAACCCTCCTTAGTGTACTTTACCGTTCTTCTAAATAATATACAAATAAAATAATAATTTGGTATTTAAAAAATAATAAATGTTTTATATTTAACTAATTTTATCTTTATTCTTCAGGTAAGTATTTCTTAATATCAAAGGATCTTCTGATTATCTTCCTACCCTCAACAATTGATTTAATTTGCCCCATAGATTTTGCCTGAATCATTAGATTCCCAATGGCAGTTGCTTCAACTGGTCCTGCAAAAACAGACAGACCCGTTGCCTTAGCAACAAGCTGACACAGAAGACCGTTTCGACTTCCCCCTCCTATAATATATATCTCTTTGATAGATTTACCGGTAATTTCTTCTATCATTTTAATAGTCTTGGTATATTTATCTGCTAAACTCTCAATAATCCCTCTGGTAATCTCTGCAGGTGACTCTGGAACTTTTTGCCCTGTTTCTTGGCAATAAGCTTTTATTCTATCTGGCATATTGTCATCAATTAAACCAGTTCTTAAGAATCTCAAGTCATCCGGGTCGATCCTAAAATTTGCAGGACCATATTTTAGAGCTATTTCAGTCAATTCATCATAAGAATATGACTTTACCTTCTCATCCCAGAATTTTTTACACTCCTGAATAATCCAGAAGCCAGTAACATTCTTTAAAAACCTGAAGCCGCCATCAGCAGAACCTTCATTGGTAAAATTAAATTTAAAACTTTTTTCATTGATAATTGGTTTTGGAGATTCTATCCCTATTAAGGACCAGGTACCTGAACTGATATAGGCATAATTAATATTATCTTCGACCGGGACAGCTGCCACCGCAGAACCAGTATCGTGGCAGGCAGGAGCAATAATCACTACTTCTGAATCAGCGCCAATCTCCTGCGCAACAGCCGGTAAAAGTTTCCCGATTTCTGTTCCGGGCATAATTATTTCTCCAAATATCTCCTCTTTAAATCCAAGTTTATCGAGTATCTTGATCGACCAGTCCTTTTTCATAGGATTATAGAGCTGAGTAGTGGTAGTAATTGAATATTCATTTTTTATAATTCCAGTCAACCAGTAGTTTAAAAGATCGGGAATGGTCAGAAAATATCTTGCATTTTCTAAGACTTGAGGTTTTTTCTTGGCAAATGAGTATAGTTGATAGATAGTATTAATCTGCATAAATTGAATGCCAGTCTCGGTAAATATTTCCTTTTTAGGTATTATTTTAAAAACTTCTTCCATTATATTATCTGTTCTCTTGTCTCGATAGTGGTAAGGATTTCCCAGAAGATCACCTTCATCATCCAAGAGAACATAATCAACTCCCCAAGTATCTATACCAATGCTTATTATCTGATTAGGGTACTTCTTGAAAACTTCCTTTAGACCCCTTTTTATCTCATTGAATATTCCAAGAATATCCCAAAAAATACTATCTTTAACCCTTACTAAATTATTGGGGAAACGGTATATTATTTCCATTTTTGATAAATCCCCAACAATTACTCTCCCACTCTCTGCACCCAGATCAATCGCCACAAACTTTTCCATTGTAAAACCCCTTTTGATTTAGTTACCAACAAAGAAAAATCAATTATATCTTTGCAGAATTTTATTTTAACAAAAAAAATTATATATTTTTTTTAAATATCTTTTGTCGATATTTTTCATCTGTTCGGTTATCTATATGCGCTATTATATTTTCAGGAAGGGTATTTATTCCGCCCGCTAACAATGCACCAAAACGAATTTCAGCTGCCTTATTAGCCGTTAAGGTAATATTTTCTACTTCAGCTGGGGTAGATCCTAAAGCAACAAATCCATGATTTTGAATATAAATAGATTTAGGTATCTCTCCATGTTTATCTAAAAATATTTCAATTTCTTTTTTTGCTTTTTGAGCAAGTTTAACTCCTGGATCTGTATAAGGAATAAAGACTGACTCTTTCCCCAGCAGAATAATTTCATCAGGATAAATTCTCCCTTTCAGATTCTCCGGGAAACTCTTTGAACAGGTCAACCTATTTACTGCTGTGGGATGAGTATGGCCAACAAAATATACTCCCTCCAGATTAAGGCAAATAGCGTGCAATAAGGTTTCTACAGAGGGGTTAGCCTGATATTTTTTATCCACCTTAGCTTTTTCAAAAATGTAATTAATTTCTTTAGCATTAGGATTCTCCATATTTATAAGCTGCATAATCGGTTCAAAATAAACCTGAACAAAATCATTCTCGGTTACAGTTGCAAGCTGGGTCCCACTTGCTTTTATATAAAAACTACCAGCAATATCTTTTACCTCAACCTTGGCTGAAGTGTTACCTTCTCCAATAATGGCAAGATGATAGTCTATTCTTCCCAAATTATTAGAAAGCTTTACCAGTTCGCCTAAAACTTTACTTCTAATATCCGGTTTATTTATCATTTTTTCCTCCTCTATTGAGTCTCTTACCTCTAAGTTAAAAGTTAAATTTAAAAAGTTAAAATTATCTTTTTTACTTTTACTTTTAGCCTATCTTTCTTTTTCAATCCAGGTGAAAAACTTCTTCCAAAGAGGTGATAACCGGGGAATAATCTGGATTAGTTTCCATAATATCTTTCATATAATCCCACCATTTTTTCATGATCTCTTTTGAAGGAAGTTTTTCCACCGTATTATTATCTTTTAATTTTTGCACCGCGAAGAGATTAAGTGTTTTTTTATCAAGAAATATGGAATAATCATAAATTCCCGCCCTGGATAATTCTTCTTTAAGCTTAGGCCAGATTTCATCATGTCTTTTTTTATACTCTTCTTCATATCCCACTTTTAATTTCATTTTAAATGCTACTCTTTTCATTAACCTGCTCCTAAAACTATTTTTTTACACTATCAAAACTATTTTTAGGTTTTAACCTTTCAAGTAATTGAGGAAGCATAATGGCTAAAATTAATAATAACCCTATAATAATAGTCATTACCTTGCCGGGTATATTAATTAGGCCCATTCCGAATTTAAGAAATCCAATGATGAAAATGGAAATAATTACTCCAAAAATATTTCCTTTTCCGCCGGTGATAGCTACTCCACCCAGCACAACTGTGGTAATAATCTCCAGTTCCCAACCACTGGCAATATTTGGACGTGTACTCCCGATTCTGGAAGTAAGTAAGATTGAAGCTAATCCTGAACAGAGCCCGGTAACTGTAAAAATAATAAGACGTACTTTGTTTACAGGTATTCCTGAAAAATGGGCAGCAGTAGAATTATTTCCAATTGCAAATACCTTCCGTCCTATAGTAGTTCTATGCAAAATGACGCCAAAAATTATTGCCAGCATTAAGAAAAGGATCAATTCAAAAGGAACCATAGTATTTCCTATGTATCCCTGCCCAAAATAAGCAAAAGATATCGGGTATTTAGTAAATGCCTTGTCTCCGAGAATGACATAAGCAATCCCCCTGAACAGAGACATACTTCCCAGAGTAACAGCGATCGCAGGAATCCCAAATTTTGTTATAATGAAACCATTTAAAAAACCTGCCGCTGAACCAGAAAAAAGTCCTATTACAACCAACCCAAAAGTATTAACTCCGGCTTGGGAAGCCATGCCCATAAAAACCGAAGATAAAGCTATAATAGAGGCAACAGAAATGTCAATATCACCACATGTGATCACAAACATCATGGGGAGAGCGATGATGGCTTTTTTTATGATTGCTTTCCACGGCGGAGAATATCCAGATATACCGCAAAAATAATGATGAAACCGGTGATAACGATTTGCCACTCTTGCGGTACGGACATGATGCGCAAGCCGTTGGTGAGTGTGCTGATAATAAAGGCACCAATAATCGTGCCCAGTATGGTGCCTTCTCCACCGCTTAAGGAAGTGCCGCCGATGACGGCCGCGGCGATGGCCTCCAGTTCGTAGCCCAGCCCCAGTGAAGGTTGGGCAGAATTCAGTCGGGCAGCGATGACCACACCGGCAATGCCGATAAAAATTCCGGCGACTGTATAGATGGCTGTTTTCCAGAAAACAATATTCACACCGGATAACTGGACTGCTTTTTCATTGCTGCCGATGGCATAAGTGTAGCGTCCTAATATGGTCTTGGAAAGTATCAGGCTGGCAATAATCGCGGCGCCGAACATGATTAGCACGGCATTGGGAATTTCAAACCCGGGAATGATTTTACCCAGGATTGAACCCATGGCAATACTGCTGACTGACTTATCCAGGTCAAAATAAATGGGGCTGAGTTTAGATATGACCAGAGAGAACCCCCTGGCCACGTTCAACATGCCCAGTGTGGCAACAAATGGCGGCAATTTGAATTTAGAGACCATGATGCCATTGAAAAAACCAGCCGTACTCCCGGTCAATATGCCTGCCATGACTCCCAGGGGAACGGGCAGATTCCAATAAGTGATAAATACACCGCTCATAACCGCCGACAGTGTCATGACCGTACCCACTGATAAATCGATGCCACCGGTAATAATAATAAAGGTCACTCCGATAGCCAGGAGGCCGTTAACCGCGGTAGAAATGAGTATCCCGATCACATTCCGGAAGGTGAAAAAGTAAGGGGATGCCAAAGAGAAACCAATAAAAATGATGAGTAAAGCCCCGAAAGCCATTAATCTTTGTATAGTATCTGACCGTGTTTTTTTCTCTCGAGGGATGGTTTCAGTTTTCATAAGCATATTTATCCTATTCTCCTAGTTATTTGATACATTTCCATTATTTCGAAGGGTCGCTAATTGCATGATGCTTTCTTGGGTTGCTTCTCCATAATCCAGTTCACCGGTAACCCGGCCTTCACACATCACCACCACCCGATGGCTCATACGAAGAATTTCCGGAAGCTCCGAAGAAATCATAATAATTGATTTGCCTTGATGAGCCAGGTTATTCAATAAATGATAAATCTCGCTCTTTGCCCCCACATCAATACCGCGGGTAGGTTCATCGAATAATAGAATACCGGTATCTTTGGCCAGCCATTTGCCAACCACCAATTTCTGCTGGTTGCCACCTGAAAGATTCTTGACTTTCTGATTCAAGCTGGGAGTTTTTATGGATAACTTGTCAACGATGCCTTTCACAATTTCGCGTACTTTTATATTTTTTATCCACCCTAAAAAACCGGTTAGTTTGCTAATGATGACCAGCGCTATATTGGTTTCTACATCCAACCCCAGGCACAATCCATATTGCTTCCGGTCTTCAGACAGGTAACCAATATCATGATTCACGGCATCGCTCGGACCTTTGATTTTGACCTTCTTACCCTTAACCATAATCTCCCCTGAGTCGAAAGAGTCCGCTCCAAATACAGCGCGCGCCACCTCCGTACGTCCGGCGCCCACCAAACCGGCAAAACCCAATATTTCACCCCGTTTTAAATTGAAGCTGACATTTCTAATCTCGTTTCCCCGGTTGAGGTTTTTTACTTCCAATACTATTTCCTGGCTGGGATTCTCGGGAATTTCAGGTGAAGATTCGTAAATGACGCGGCCCACCATCATTTTGATGATTTGGTCAATCTCGACTCCTTGTGTTGAAACCGTATCCACATATAAACCATCACGCATCACCGTAATGCGGTCAGAAATCTGTTTGAGTTCTTCCAGCCGGTGAGAGATATAGATAATTCCCACACCCTTATCCCGAAGCTGGCGAATGATACGGAACAGCTCTACAATTTCCACCTGAGCCAATGCCGCCGTAGGTTCGTCCAGAATCAGCACATCGGAATCAAAAGAGAGGGCTTTGGCAATTTCAACCATTTGCTGTTTGGCAACACTCATATCCGCAACCTTGGTGCGAGGATTCAGCTTCAGGTGCAGCATATCGATGATTTCCTGAGCTTTATCGTTTAGGGCATTTTCATCCAGTATGATTCGTGCTCCCCGAACCGGTTCGCGGCCGATGAAAATATTTTGAGCCGCGGTCAGGTGGCGCATCAGGTTAAGTTCCTGGTGAACCATACTAATCCCCAGACGCTGTGCTGCCCGGGGGTTGGGAATATGCACTTCCTTGCCCTTATAAAAAATCTGCCCGGCGTCTTTTGAATATACGCCAGCGACTACTTTCATCAAAGTTGATTTTCCGGCACCATTTTCTCCAACTAGAGCATGCACTTCTCCGGCCCTCAATTCAAACCGGCATTTTTTAAGGGCATCTACACCAGGAAAAGACTTATCAATTCCCTCCATCAAGAGCAGTAGATCATCCACGAGTCATCCTCACCACTAAAAATTTCACTTTGAGCATGTACAAGTCCACGAAAATAAAAGATTAATTTTATGGATAAACAGATCAATAGCTATTTATATAATGAGAGGCTGCTCATATCTTTTTGGACAGCCTCTCATTATTGCAATATTTTAGTTTATTCGTTCAGCTCGGCGTTTCTATTTATATAGCAGCGCTGCAATTACCGGGTCATCAATATTGGTGCTGTCATACCAGTGGAAACCAGTGTCGATGAATAAAGGAAGTGTTTCGCCTTTAACAGCTTTCACCGCCGCCTCGACAGCCTTGTAACCAATACCGATGGGGTCCTGGGTGATTGCGCCAGCTAGAAGGCCAGATCGGATGGCCTCAATCTGCTGTTGGCCGGAGTCATAACCGATAACCACAAGTTTGCCCTTCATTCCCAATTCTTGCACGGCATTCATGACACCAATGATCGAGCCCTCGTTGGCACCAAAGAAGCCTTTAAGCTCAGGGTTGCCCTGAATGACAGCTTTGGCCAGGTCAGTTGACCTCAGTTGGTCCCCACCGCCATACTGGGTAGAGACAATGGTGATGTCCGGGTACTTTTCTGCAACTCTGTCGGTAAAGCCCTTGACGCGATCGATACCGGTGCGGCTGGTCTGGTCATGAGCGATAATCGCCACTTCACCGGCTCCGCCGATCAGTTCTGCCATTTTATCGGCTGCCAATGCAGCTGCGGCAATATTATCGGTGGCTGCTGTACTCAGCGGAATGTCACTGTCAACACCGGAGTCAAAACCGATAACGGGGATACCCTTTGCTTTTGCCTGTTCAAGCAGAGGAATGGCAGCTTTTGAGTCAACAGCGGCAAAGCAAATTGCGGCAGGATTCTTGTCAATAGCGACCTGCAGCATATCCATTTGCTTATCAACCATGGACTCGTTCTCTGGTCCTTCAAAGGTGATGGTCACATCATAGTCTACCGCAGCTTTTTCAGCCCCGGCCTTAACTGCCAGCCAGAATTGGTGCTGGAAGCCCTTTGAAATTACGGGGATATAGAGTTTTGCCTCTGCTGCTGAAAAAGAAACCACAGATGCCATAAGAATTGCGACTAAAACTATCGTCAGTATCAATTTTCGTTTTTTCATTTTATTTACCTCCTTTTTTGTATAAAATGAAAACTATTTAATAAAATCTTAACTAATTCTAATCTTTTTGTCAAGCAATATTATCAAGATATTTTCTTTAATTGACTTTATTTTAATCATATACTATAATAACCCAATAAAACTTGATCAATAAATAAAGTATAAATAAAATATATTAATATTTACTAAATAGGTGAAAAGAGTATATGGGCAAAGCAGAACGACTGGAAAAAATTTTAGATTTAATCCAAAATAGTAATTTTATCTCTCCGGCAGAACTTGCTGAGAAAATGAATGTTTCTCTGGTTACCATCAGGAGAGATCTTAAAAAATTAGCAGACCAAAAATCTATAATAAAAGAGTACAGCACCATTAAAATAGCTCGGGATTACGATAAAAGATTTCATGAAAGGCATAATACTAATCTCGAACAAAAAAGAATTATAGCAGAATTAGCCAAAAGATTTGTGCAATCAGGAGATACGATTTTTTTAGATACCAGCACAACCTGCTATGAGTTTGCCCGTACCTTGGCACTCTCCTCACAGAACCTGCATATCATAACTAATAATATATATATGGCAGTTGAGTTAATGAGTATTTATAAAATAGATTTGGTTCTGGTTGGAGGTAACATAAGACACGGCTACTTCTCAACGATTGGTCCACTCGCAGAAAATATGTTATCCAATATAAAGGTTACTAAATTCTTCTTCTCCTGCACGATGTTAGATACAAGAGGTATTTATGAATCTAATGTCATGGAAGGGAATATTAAAGTAAAGATGTTCGAAAATTCCAGGCTTCATTATCTTCTGGTAGATTCCAGTAAATTTGATAAGGCATCAGTCTTTAGAACAACTAACATTGAAAGCGTAGATGCAATAATAACAGATAAACCTTTACCAAAAGAATATCTGGATATATTGAAAAATAAGAATATCGAGATTATTAATCCTCTTAAAACGGATTAATTGATTAAACAGTCAAATTTATAAGTCTACTTAATCACTCCCTTTTTCAAAATTATATTAGCATATAAAGCTTGTTCACTGCTTGCTACTATACAATACGATTGGGAAGCTCTCTCGTAAAATTTAAACCTTTCTAATTTTCCAATATTAAAATTTTCCTTAGATTTCTTTAAAATTTCTTGATACTTATTCCAAATTGAGGGTACTTCCTCATTCCCAGTATCCATATAGATTACATTAATATCAGCATAATTATCCAGAGGGAAAAATTGAAGGATAGCTTTCAACAATTCTGGTATGCCGAGACCATCAGCCCTAATTACTTTATTTCCTGAAGATTCTGCAGGATAGTTACCATCAGCAATTACTATTTCATCGCCGTGGCCCATTTCCATGAGTGTTTTCATTAGCTCTGGGGAAATGATGGGAGGAATATTCTTTAACATAATTCTTTATCCCTTTTTCTATTTTTTAAAATAATAAATAAGAATAATTTTAATTAGTGAAATGTAAATAAATGCTCATACTATATATTTTATAATTAAATATAAATTCTTGATACTTATTTCTAAAAGTAGAAAATTATTACTTCTTCTTTTATCTATAATTATTTTTCATTTTTATGCCAAATTTTTTCTTCTAAGCAACTGTAACCATTTTACGTAATTGCAAATTCTCCAAATCCTGAATGTTTGTCTCCTCTTTTTTTACATCAGCTACTTTTTCTCCCCGAGATAGAACCATAAATCTATCGGCTACTGAATAGACATGATGAAGATTATGAGTAACAAATATACTAGCTATTTTCTCTTCTTTCAGTCTGGTTATAAAGTTTAATACTTTATTAACTCCACTAACAGCTAATACGGTGGTAGGTTCATCTAAAATGACTAACTTAGCCTTGTAATACATTGTTCTGGATATTGCCCCTCCCTGCCTTTCTCCGCCAGAACAAAAACGAATTTCTTGGTTAGCTGAGGGAATATGTAATTTCAAATCTTTGGCTAATTCTTCCGATTCTTTCCTCATCTTATTTTTATCTAAAATTTTAATTGGACCCCAGGATTTAATGGGTTGCCTTTGTAATTATAAGAGGCCAGAGGTAAAGATTCCAGGTAAAAATAAAAATAATGATTGATACACCGCCAAGCATAGCTTTGGAAAGAGGGAGTAAAATTTTTAGAAAATATGCCATTGCTCCAGCACCGTCAATTCTTGCTGAATCCTCAAGTTCTTTAGAAATCATCCTAATCCTAAAATGCTGTCTCAGTAAAAAAGTATTGGTAGCACTTGCCATAAAAGGAATAGTTAAAGCCCAGTAAGTATTGATCCATCCAAACTTTGCCATTAGGGAAAATAGATATCTATAATCTTATTTTCATAAGTGTATTAGAACATATCATTGACCATCCATTTATCCAACAAGGGCAAATTCTTGGTATTAAACTTTTAGGTTTATAAAAACATTATATATACAGTAGTTATATATGTACTAACTTAAGATTTTTGAGTGCCTCTATGATCATTTTCTTACCATTTAATCGGTGCGCTTTTGCTAAGATTTCAGCATTATCTTCATCGCCATTCTTGATAGCCATATATATTTCATAATGTTCCTTAGTAGAATTGATGGGTTTAGGACGAACTCTAGATGTTACCATTCTGGCACGATACGCCTGATCATCTGTTAAGCTATACACAGAATTTATACGTTTGCTACCACATTTTTTTATTAAAAAACAATGAAATTTTATATCATTCTCTATCCATTTATCTATATCATTTACATCTAAAGCAGATTGAGTATCTTCAATAATTTTTTTCATTTTTTCAATTATGGAATTATTATTTTTTACTTGGTATATCAATAATCTAGCCGCCAAACCTTCCAATACTGCCAACAAATCATATATTTCAACAATGTCTTGCATCCTTAAAGGCTCGACAATTATGCCTCTTCTTGGAATGATTCGCACTAATCCTTCATGCTCTAATTTCAATAATACTTCTCTGACCGGAGTACGGCTCATGTTTAACTCTTCGGCAATTTCCGTGATCAATATTGAATATCCGGGATACCATATATTATTTAATATTTTCTTTTTTATTTCATCGTAAGCATACTTTTTTAAATCAGTTTTCATCAGTTACAAACCCCACTTCCAATGTGCCATTGGCAAACCTTTAATAGTTGTTCTAAATGTTGCAATCTGATTACCATGCAAACAACCTAAATACACAGTTTTTAAATCCTTACCCCCAAAAGCAATACTAGAAATACTTTTCAACGTTTTACTTTTTATTTTTTTCATATGAATGTCCTTCATATCGCCTTTTTGAAAAACATTTTCAATTGATGACATAAAATCCGAATCTAAATCTTCAATAATTAGAATTTGGGACCCATCTTCTAATACTCTAATAACTCTGTTACTAAAAATGCTAGTAACCCAAAGAGCACCGGAACTATCAAAAGCGATACCGTCTGGAAATGTCCAATCATCAAACTCAGTAAAAATCTGACGATTTAGTAAATCACCTTTTTCACCAATCATGTAACGGCTTATTATCTTACCAAATGTTTCAACTACATATAAATATTTTTCGTCAGGGCTTAGTCTCGCTTCATTAGTATATCCAAGTCCATCTACTACTACCCTTACCCCATATTTATCAGCAAGAACTATAAAACCATTCTTGATATTCCTACAATATCCTAAAGATCTTGGTTTTAACGTAGTACTGACCGTAATCCATATTCGGTCTTGATTATCAACTAAAACAAAATTCGTTGGTGGGATTTCCTTACCATCGACTTCTGTAATATATGGTTCTGGAGAATGTCCTGGAACCAGTGACCATATTCCACCTTTTTCAGCAGATAAGTTGGTAAGTAAAAAAGACTGGTCTCTCCTGATTGCTATACCATTTGGTTTTAGTTCTTTTACTGGCACATTATGTATACTGCAAACATCTCCATTAGCAGAAATGCGGGTTATTCCGCCATTCCAGTCCGGCACATAAATATTCCCTTTATTTGTAGTAATAACACATTCCGGTCGATTTAGATTGTACCCTACAAAACGAATATTTTCAAGTGATATCAACGGTTTTTTATTTATAAACATATTTCTCTCCAACCAATTATTTTCTTAACGTGACTTAGCTAATAATTTGAATAGCTAATGCCAATATAATAAATGTGCATTTTTTTCGGGCAGTTCAGCATTGATCAGTGCTCAATCTTCTAGCCTGCCAAGAGGCCTAAGATCAAAAGTTTGCTTTAGCCCTGTATGCTCTATTTTAAATCTTAGGTTATTAATATGTACCATCTTTTACATAACCACACACTGTTAATATATCCCAATATTCTTGATCAGCATAATGAACTATTGTTCCTTCCACGCTCCTTTGAATAAATTCTCCCTCTTTGGAATGTGCACCGACTATATGAGCAATTTCCATGGGTAATCCTACGCTTAAACAAATGTGATAACCATGAACTGAGTGCCGTGCCGGAGGGTTGCCTTCCAGATAGGGGAATTTTTTCCATCTATCTCTATTTTCTTTATTGTAATTCAATGGTTTTCCAACATCGTGCAATAAAGCCCCGGCTAACAATGTGTCCAAATTTATTTGAATACCGGGATATATGCTTTGAAATTCTTTGGCAAAAGCATGAGAAAGCCGAGCAACACCCCTTAGATGATCTACCTGTGTACCTTTTTTTAATACCAATAAACCTATACCACCCGACCCTTGCAGCTCGCTGATTGATGTAAAGCCATAATCATTTAATGATTTACTCCATGCTTCAACTACTTTATTTCTTAATTCTACTTCCTTGATTAACTTTAGTTCAGGAAGTTCTTTTTTTATATTATCTTTTATTTTTTCATTCATTTTAAAATATCTCCTATTCATAATATTTTATTTAAACAAACCGATCAAATATATCTATGTGAATTAACTTCTTTATAAATGACTTGGGATGAAAAGAACTAATTGAGGAATATATGTTATTAATATTAACTCTATAATCATCATAATAACCATTGGATAAATTTCTTTGATAATTTTATGTATAGATGTTTCGCCTATCTCTGATGTAATAAACAGTAAAATCCCATAAGGTGGCGTTGACATACCAATCATTATATTTACGATAATTAATACTCCAAAATGAACTAAATCTATACCTAACATCTTTATTAATGGTAAAAC
>Ga0307378_10004714_pt1 | contig 19272 bp, 14 predicted proteins | sample UN1MG_FD_202238 | JGI IMG/M metagenome (GOLD analysis project Ga0307378, IMG submission 202238) | Soil microbial communities from Risofladan, Vaasa, Finland - UN-1 | ecosystem: Environmental > Terrestrial > Soil > Coastal area > Acid sulfate soil | place: Finland: Risofladan, Vaasa | collected... | reverse complement strand
ATGATTAAAGTCACTGACAGGGGTGTCATCCTATCTCCATGTGAGATAATAGAGAAACCAGTTTATACAGCAAAAGAATGGAGGGAGATCGAAAAGTTAGTCGCTGAAAAAGGCAAAATCTATAAGACATCCAGTGCTGCAAAAAAACATATCAGATCCTTATGAAATATGAATTTAAACCATCTTTCGATAGATCTGTTAAGTCGCTCCCTCCCGAAATACAACAAGAAGTAAAGGAATTATGTATAGCCTTAATTGATATCCTTTCTGGTGAGCGGAAGCTTTCTGTAGGCATGGGGCTCAAAAATTTGAGGAAAAACTTCTGGGAAATCCGTAAAGGATTAAAACTGCGGATTCTATTCCGATGGAGAGCCGATCATGTAGAATTTGTGTTGACCGGGACTCATGAAGAGATTAAAAGATATCTTAAAAAATAATCCCTGGAAGCGTTTCCTTAATTGCGGGGCATATTTAGAGAGCCTCATTTGTAAACATAAGAATTTCCTTTTTTGGGTTGCAACAATTCTCTCAATTTTTGTTCGGATTCCGCTTACTGACACCTTTAAGATTTATATATAAGGAAAAGATGAACGTCAAATATAGGAGAAAGCAGGAAAAGAGGCGATAAAAGGTAGAAATATTCTTAAAGAGGCCAAAAATGATATCAATGCCAAGCAAAAACTTCCGGTTTTGTGCTAAGCAAAAATTATAATTCGATTTAATCTGATTATTCTTAGAGCCATTCCACAGGAGGTGTGAAGAGAAAATCAGCAATCGGGATCCCTTGGGCTCCTACTAATAGTTTCTTTTTCACCGGAAATTCTTTAGAGAATGTCTCTATTCCTGGTAAGGTAACCTTCCTGCGGCCACTCTTAACCTCAATTGCAACCAGGCTCTCACCCCCTGATAAAATAAAATCTACTTCTCGATTACGGCTTGACCAATAAAAAAGCTCAATGCTCTCTCCTTTAATGCCATTCATCAAACTCGCTCCAATACTCGACTCAACCAATCTTCCCCAAAAATCCTTATCCTGTTTCGCATCTTCCAGGCTAAGCAGAGATTGAGATGTGATCAGAGCTGTATTGAGAACTTGAAGCTTAGGGCTGGAGGCTCTTTGACGAAAACGCTGGCCAGCATATTTAGACAATCCTGCAAGGAGTCCAGCTCCCTCTAGTAAATTAAGATAATGCGCTAGGGTTGTTGTATTGCCAGCATCCTGGAGCTGGCCGAGCATCTTTTGGTACGATAGAATTTGACCGGAATAAGAACAACCGAGCTCGAACAACCGACGAAGAAGCGCAGGTTTGTCAACACGCGTCATATAGAGAATATCCCGCGATATCGTGGTCTCTATGAGTGAGTTCTTGACGTAACTTGACCATCTTTTCTGGTCATCGATTAGAGCGGCCGCACCTGGATATCCTCCATAAAATATATAATCATCCATGCTCCAATCGAAAGCTTCTTGCATCTCTGAAAAAGACCAGTGTGTGATGGGGATAATTTCGAATCGGCCGGCCAGGCTTTCAGTGAGCCCGCGATGGACCAGCAGAGGCGATGAGCCCAATATCAGCAAATGGAGTTTGAGTCGGCTAGCCGAGTCTTCATCCCATAACCTTTTTATAGTCTCGGACCAACCGTCAATTTTCTGTACTTCGTCAAGAACAAACAGTGCGCTCTTCTCTGGTTTCACTTTAAGTCGAGCGACTCCCCATTGCTGCTCAATCCAGATGCGATCCTTAAGGGTGGGTTCATCTGCAGAAGCATAATGGCTAGGGATGTTGTGGCCTGCCATAACTTGATGTGCCAATGTCGTCTTACCTGTTTGCCTGGGCCCAGAGAGCACTTGTATGAAGCGTCTTGGCTCATCTAATCTTTTAATGATTTCTTTATGAATCGGCCGTTTAAACATGGGATTTTCTCCTGATTTTACAATTTACTCAATTATCTGAGTAAATTTACTCATATCTTTGAGTATTTGTCAATAACAATTTTACTTTAGATTGGGATTCGAGGATAAACCGATCGTTAATTAAACCAATCATCTTGACACCTATGAAACGGCTTCAGAGATTCAAAATAGGTGAGAACACAAGTTGACAGAATTGGAGAAGTTGTGTGGTACGCCCGGACAGATTCGAACTGCCGACCTACTGATTCGTAGTCAGAGGGGCGATATTTCGTAAGTATATTATAATCAACAAATTATGTCTTTAAACATAAGAATTTCCTTTTTTGGGTTGCAACAATTCTCTCAATTTTTTTTCGGATTTCGCTTGCTGACACCTTTAAGATTTATATATAAGGAAAAGATGAACGTCAAATATAGGAGAAAGCAAGAAAAGAGGCGATAAAAGGCAAAAATATTCTTAAAGAGGCCAAAAGTGATATAGAGAAATTTATTCTTTTTCCAGAGGTAATGTAATATTTAACTACATTAACGGATGAAATTTCTTTAAGACTACAATAATTGAAATAGCCCATAATTTTTTATCGAGATGCAGCTGGAAGAAGCTGCTCACTTATTTCTTTGCTCTCGACTTCACATACCAGGAAAAGGAAACAACAGCCACGGTTAGTACAATCACTATGACTATAATAATTAGCAGGTTTCCCGGCTCGGGAGCGGCTATTGCTTCAGAAGAAATCACAGGCAGAGTTACCGAGGAGGCATAGGTGCTGTTCCGGTGCATGGTGATTATTGGTGGCGGCGACAGCTCAGGAGTTTCAAAATTATTCTGATCAGCACAGCTCACAGTAATCCGGATGCGGTTTCTGGCATTAAAGATATTGGATGTAGGATGGAGGTCAAAAATAAGTTGAACAGGTTCACCTTCAGGCATAAACTCGATGTCTTCCTCAAAGCTGCGATGATATGGAAGTCCCGTATATTTAAAGGGCGGTTCGGAGAGCTTGCGATGGGAAGCTCGTAAAACTCCTTCTGTGATGTAGTGAGAGTACTCCTCAGTATCCACTTCTTCCAGGTAGACAAAGAAATCACCATCTCTGGCTGTCGAGCTGACCCAGAGGGAAACAACAGGATGTCCGGTAACCTCCAAATCTTCTTCAAGAGGCGCCGTAGTATAAGTCAGGGCTTTTTTATCATTGGCCGACATGTCACCGTACTCAAAACCCATACCGCGCCCATCGGTCCAGCGGGTCGTTTTCCCGCTCGTGGTTGTGTAATCCACTTGATAAGTATCTCCTCCGGAAGTGCTCTCCGCTGATATTTTCTTCAGAAGACCGTCGTTTGTTGAATTGACACTTCCCGAAGGCCCTACGTGGAAATAAAAGTGCATCTTTTCTACTTCTGGAAGGGGCCACTTTCTCGCTGTCCTCCAGGCATTGTCTTCAGGCGCACCCATTATAAAATAAGAAATTGGCTGTTCATCCATAATGCCGTTATCTATACCCTTCAACCAGTAATCATACCAGCGCAGGTGTTCTGCAATGAGGTCAAACTTAAAATCAAATCCTATAAGAGATCGGGTTGTCTTTTTCCAGCCGTCACTGGTTCCGCTATGAGACCCGGGCAGGATGATAACCTTCTGAGGATTTTTAAGATTGTTGAACCAGGCCATAGCATCTCTTGGGTATATGTCATACCAGCCTCCAACAGTGTAAACAGCGACATGCGAACCTTTTGTATTGATTCCCTTCAAATAAAAATTGGGGCTCCATTCCAGACTTGGCTTGATATGTTTGCCGGGAAATATAGTATCCCGGTATGCGCCCGGAGTTGTATATTCATAGGGAAAAACATTGGCTTTATGCAGTTCGATGGCTTCTTTTGCCAAAACTGACTGGGGGTCTTCATCCACAGGTGGAGTGGGAATGTCTATGTCCATTTGTTTGACAAGCCCGCTCCAATCCCTGATAAAATCATCCTGGTACACGCCACCAGGATGGGAAAAAGAGTACAAGTCAAACATAGCAACCGCAGGAACAATAGCCTTGAGGTGCGGCGATCCCATTCCGGCTGCAATGTACTGGGTTATTCCAAGGTATGAGCCTCCAAACATCCCGATATTTCCATCGCACCAGGGCTGTTTTGCAAACCATTCGTTTATATCATAACTGTCCTGGGCTTCTTCAGGAGTAAAAATTCCTCTGCGGATTCCAAAAGAAGCACCACCACCCCTGACATCCACAGCTGCAATGATATATCCGTGTTTTAGTATTCTCTGCATCCCATGGGAATCGACCACTGAGCGGATCTTCCCTTCCTCTGTATAATGGGCGCGGTGGTAACGGGAATGAGTCCAGATAAGAGGCAAAGGCTCGCTGACCGGTATTCCGTTTTTTGCAGGACGGCAGATATCCACAGCAAGCCTGGTCCCATCGCGGACTGTGACATACTGAGACAGCCGCACCCACTCATCATAAATCGGTTTGGAATATCCTTTGTACTTTCCCAGTTCCGATACTTTTTCTTCCTGCGGGAAAGCTCCTGTTCCTGAGCCAATAGAAACCAAAAAACAACAAAAACAAAAAATTAAGATAAATTGCACGCACTTTTTACAGGATTGATTCATTATTTCTACCTCCTCTTTGTTTTTATCTGACATTCTATTAGATTTTTCAAAAGGTGAGTAGACCGGGGAGTTTCACCCCAGCCTCTCTCAGAACGGTACGTGAACCTCTCGATTCATACCGCTCCCGCCATCCAGGTCTCAGAAAAGACCCTTGTTTAAGAACAATAATCCTCCCGCCAATGCGGTTGTTAATCATTCTTAAACAGATGACCCCGGCCCTTCGCTCCACCTCCATTACAGAGGCTTCCTCACTACTACGACCGGGTCCGCCACTGAATACCGCCTCGATACTCTCAGCCTCGATGGTTCTCATCTTGGGCCTTTCTCTTAGCATCGGTATCCAGCTTCCCATGTTCCCTATGACAGCCTGAGTAAAGGTCGTGCCGCCTTTATGCCGAGCACCACACAGCCAGTAAGCAGGACTCCCGCTGTGCTTATCCCGGTTAGCCTATAATCTCCCCGGTTTCGATGCTGCAAATAAAGGAAATTTTCGACATTTCATCCAGCGGTTCACTTACGTTCACCTCCTTTACCCACACCTGACCTCAATCATGCGAGGCCTTTTCCCTGACGCTCACCACATATGCTCTTTACATATGCAGCTCAGGGCGGTTTGGTAACTGCTCCTGCAAGCCGTCACCGGAGGGCCTACCTCCATCTGCCATACAGCTTTTCATGGCACACCATAGGAAATTCGTTTTCTCTGTCGCGTGATAACTTCACAATTTTTTTAATGAATTCCGCAAATGTTATCCTGACCAATGATCTATCCGGTTTCCATTTTCGTAGAGATAAAGCTATAACCGCTGTGGTAGTGATGCTTACTATTATTATGCTGTCTGTCTTTAATATCACCCCTATAATGGTGGCTGCGATCATTGGCGCGGCCGGCATGGTGCTTACGCGCTGCATTACTATTGAAGAAGCTTATAACGCTATTGACTGGAAAATTATCTTTTTGCTTGGCAGTATTATTCCACTGGGTATAGCCATAGAACAAAATGGACTGGTAAGCTTTTTATCCGACAGTGTATTACAAACGTTATTCATCTATGGTCCCGTGGTGCTTCTGGCGGCAACATATATCGTTGTGGCTGTGCTGACAGAAGGCATCTCTAATAACGCGGCAGCCGCTATAATGGCTCCTGTTGTTATTGGCCTGGCCAATGCCATGAACGTGGACCCTAGGCCGTTTCTTGTGGCGATAACATTCGCGGCGTCTACCAGCTTCGCCACTCCGATAGGCTATCAGACAAACACCATGGTATATTCACCGGGGGGATACCGTTTTACCGATTTCTCACGAATTGGGATTCCACTAATCGCAATCTTCTAGATTCTGGCGACACTATTGATACCATTGATATGGCCATTCTAGCCCAAGCACTTGCCATACATCCAGCAGCCTGCTTTACTAACGGCTCGCTTTGACGAAGCTATCACCACCAAGTATAATAAAACTGCCAATGAAATTACTGGTTAGCAAAATATTGTTATGTTAACTGGATAACTTAAAAATTAAAGCTAGGAGAGGTGTCCGAGTGGTTGATGGTGCCGCTCTCGAAATCTGCTATAATCCGGTTATTCTATCTTATTGTAAGCTGATTTGAATTATTATAGATAACCGTATTACGAAGCTAAAGAGCCGAATATTTGTTCTAGTCTGAAAAGCGTTAGTGCCAATTTAGTGCCAGTTTTTCTCTGTGGGGCTTTATTCGCAGAGGACTCCTTAATATGCGTATAGCCTTGGTAAGGTTTCTTCCTTGTCAATAGCTATACACTTTTACTTCTTCGAGTGACTCAAATTACTTATTTGTTAACCCATCTAATGGTTCTAAATACAAAAAGGGCCATTTGGGTAATATACTAATCCTTGTATTTGACAAGTTTTGCTAATTAATCTATTTTGATACTGAACGAGCTCCTTGGAGATATATGTAAATTATGAGAACAAGAATAGTAGCCGTGAGTTTATTGACGCTTCTTAGTATTACTCTTTGGTTCTTACAATTGGAGTTTACTAGCAGCTATTTTACCAAGGCATTTTACACTGTCTTGGCTCTTCTAATTATCTACGTTGTTATTAAAGTAATTTTTGAGCAAATAATAGCTAGAAGAATCAGAGAACCTAAAACGCGTTACTCAATGAAGAGAATAGCTTCGATGCTTTCTGTTCTTACCTTTGTTGCTGCTGGAATAGCAATCTGGGTCGATAATTTACAGGCATTACTGGTGTCCTACGGCATCCTTGCAGCAGGGGCAGCGGTAGCCTTGCAGGACGTGTTCAAGAATTTCGCAGGATCATTAGTGATATTTCTTACCGGTACGTATCATGTTGGGGACAGGATTGAGGTCAATTCTAAGATAGGCGATGTAATCGATATTGGAATATTTTATACAACCTTACTGGAGATTAGGGAATGGGTAAATGGCGACCAGGCGACCGGACGTCTCTCTATCATACCGAACAGCTTGGTATTATCGGGTATAGTTAACAATTACACTAGGGACCATCCGTATATTTGGGACGAGATAAGTATCCCAATAACCTATAACAGTGATTGGAAAGAAGCCCTGAAGATTATTGAAAGGGTTATTGAAACCGAAACCAAGGAGATTGCAACAAAATCTGAAGCTTCTGTATCAAAATTATCCGATAAATACTATCTACCCCAGAAAGCAACAGAACCCACGGTTTTTGCTACTTTGACCGATAACTGGATTACTATGAACATTAGATATATTACAGAAGTGAGACAGAGAAGGATACTCCGAGATAGATTGAATCGGACACTCCTTTCAGAACTGGAGAAAGCAAATAACATCAAAATAGCATCCGAATCTATGGATATTCACGTAAAAGAGCTCCCAAATAAGAATTTTAATTGTTAACTCATATAGATTCGACGGGAAGCAGATATTTGGCTATAAAAGATGGAGGTGCATCATGACGAATAAGAAACACTTTACAGTTGTGGAAGCTAAACAAATCGGAGAACAATTAGGTGTAGATTGGAGCAAGTTTGATATTGAACAGTATCGCATGGGGCTTGATGTTGAACTTGAACATGGTTTGGTAGATCCAGCTACTAATGTCACTAATGACGATCCTAACATGACGGGAAAGATAGCGTTGGCTCATCTTAATGAGTTCCCTGATTATTACACTCGGCTCGATAAAATGGAAAGGGAAGCTGAAGGGAAGCTCTAAGTTATTGGTGATTCATCAATAAAGAGGTAAGGTCAGATGAAGAAAGAATACAGGCCATGTTTAGATCTGTATTTAGGAGTGATGACAGTTTTCCAGCAACATTAACTTATGCTGTGGTTGTACGATTCTTGCAATATTGGTTACTTTTTTAAAAATTTACAACTGACCCTAAAATCTTCACAGGAGTTTTTAATGGCAGAGCTTTTTCAAAACTTGAAACCTATTCTCTACAGTCTCGGTACCATAATCGGGGCCGGGATTATAGGCTTCGTGGTGCACTTTATGATCTTCCAAATCCTTGGTCGCCTGCAGAAGAGGACATCAAGTACATTATACGGGTCTTTAATAAAGCACACTCGTCGGCCTTTTAAATATGTCATACTCCTTATGGCTATAAACATAGCGGTACCACTTGTGGAACTGCCCCAGAGCCTTCTTTATATCTTAGACAGTGTATTCCGCTCGCTATTTATTATTTCGATGTCTTGGCTGATAATTGCCCTGATGGCGGTTGGTGAGGATGTAATACTAAATCGTTATGACATTAATGTCACAGACAACCTGCAGGCGAGGAAAATATACACCCAGACACAGACAATAAGAAAGGTATTAGCTGTTGTTATCATTATAGTTGCGGTGGCGCTGGTGCTTATGGGCTTCGACAGTTTCCGTCAACTCGGTACCGGCATACTCGCTTCTGCAGGTCTGGCGAGTTTGGTAATCGGGCTCGCAGCACAGAAAATATTCGGAAACTTCCTCGCCGGTATTCAGATAGCATTTACACAACCCATCCGCGTAGACGATGTAGTTATAGTGGAAAACGAATGGGGAAGGATAGAGGAAATAACCCTGACGTACGTTGTTGTACGGATATGGGATTTAAGGCGTCTCGTCTTACCGATAGGCTATTTCATTGAAAAACCTTTTCAGAATTGGACCAGGGTTTCTGCTGACCTGCTGGGGACAGTTTTTGTATATGCCGATTATACAATACCTGTTAAGGAGATAAGAGAAGAGCTTCACCGCATTCTTAAAGGCTCGAATCAATGGGATGGCAAGGTCTGGGGATTGCAGGTTACAAATGCGACAGAACGCACGATGGAATTAAGGGCACTCATGAGTGCAGCGGATGCTTCTGCAGCATGGGGCTTGCGCTGTGAGGTAAGGGAAAAGCTTATAGAGTTCGTTCAGAAAAACTACCCCGAAGCCCTACCGAAGACGCGGGCGGAGCTTAAGAAGACAGACGATGTCTAATTTTACGCGCCATCAATAGTAACAGTCGGCATAGCATTGGAACATATGAATCTCATACTGACAATAGCAGTACTTGTGGTCGCCATCAGCTTATTTATATCCGGTAGGTTACGACCTGACCTGATAGCAATCTGTACTCTTATCGCACTTTTGGTACTGGGATTAATTTCACCGGGGCAAAGTCTTACGGGCTTTGCCAATCAAGCCACCGTAACTATAGGCGCCATGTTTGTCGTCGGTATGGGGCTCGTTCGTACGGGAATGGTACAATGGGTAGCTTATCACATTGACAGGCTGGCAGGAAAAGGCGAACTACGGCTGCTAATAGTGCTGTGTACCCTGACCGCAATATTATCCGCTTTCCTGGTGAATACGGCAATTGTTGCCATTTTTATTCCGGTAGTGATCGTGCTGACAAAGAGCCGGAAGATTCCGGCGTCCCGTATGTTAATACCCCCTATCTTTTGCCAGCCAGTTTGGCGGCGTATGCACCATCATCGGCAGCTCCACTAACCTGCTCGTAAATGGTATCGGTATTAGCCGGGGACTGCGACCTTTTGGTTTCTTTGAATTTGCGGCATTGGGACTGGTAATGGTAGTAGTAGGTATTATGTATCTCCTAGTAACCAGCCGTTGGCTACTACCAAAACGCCAAGGAGAAGACACCCAGATAGACAAATACCGTCTGGCAGATTATACTGCGGAGCTTCAAGTTTTAGGTAATTCTGCGCTGATTGGCAAGACTTGGAAAGAAAGCAAGATAAGCCGTGAGACCAAGGTAGAGCTCTCCAGTCTAATGCGTGAAGATAAAGCCGTTGCCCGCCCTACGACAACTAAAATCCGACCTGGCGACCTGTTGATACTCAATGGCCATATAGAACAGATCATCGACATGGAAAACAACTATGGGCTGGAAATGATTAAGAATGCCAGATCGATTGATGAGGAGCACCCTCACGAAATACAACTGGTTGAAGTCCTTATACCACCGAATTCTAATTTAATAGGTAGTACCTTAAATGATTCCAGCTTTTTCCGTCGCTATAAACACCCAATTATCGCAATACAGAGACGTGGCAAAACGCTGAAAGAACGGCTGGCTGACATTAAATTAATTAGCGGGGACACACTCCTTCTTCATGGTCATAAGGATGATGTGATGTCTTTAATGAATTCCGCAAATGTTATCGTAACCAATGATCTTTCCGGTTTCCAGTTTCGTAAAGATAAAGCGATTACTGCTGTCCTGGTGATGCTCACTATTGTTGTGCTGTCTGTCTTTAATATAACACCTATTATGGTTGCTGCAATCATTGGTGCGGCCGCTATGGTACTTACGCGCTGCATTACTATTGAAGAAGCTTATAACGCAATCGACTGGAAAATAATCTTTCTACTCGGTGGTATCATTCCACTGGGGATTGCTATAGAACAAAATGGAGTACTGAGCTTCTTATCTGATAATGTATTACAAACATTACTCGGGTATGGGCCTGTTGTGCTCCTGGCAGTAACGTATGTAGTTGTTGCTGTGCTGACAGAAGGCATTTCCAATAATGCAGCAGCCGCCATAATGGCTCCGATTGTTATTGGCCTGGCCAGTTCTATGAACGTTGATCCCAGGCCGTTTCTTGTGGCGGTAACGTTTGCCGCATCAACCAGTTTCGCCACGCCGATAGGCTATCAGACCAATACCATGGTATATTCACCGGGTGGATACCGTTTTACCGATTACTCACGAATCGGGATTCCACTAATCGTCATCTTTTGGATATTAGCGACACTACTGATGCCGCTGATATGGCCGTTCTAGCTTCGAATGTATTGTGCCCGTTACCAATGTTAAATAATCATTAAGGAGGTTCATCATAAAATGCTAGCTAAATTATCATTCCTTGGTGCAGCGCAAAATGTCACGGGTTCCTGCTACCTCTTAGAGAGCCAGGATACTCGTGTGCTTATAGATTGTGGGTTGTATCAGGAGCGGAAATATCAGGAAAGAAACTGGCAACCGTTTCTGTTCGATCCCAAATCAATTGATGCCGTTTTTTTAACCCATGCCCATCTTGACCATTGCGGACTTTTACCCAAATTGGTACGTGACGGCTACCGAGGCAAGATTTACTGCACCCAGGCGACAGCTGAGATTGCCCAGATTATTCTCCTGGATTCAGCGCATATTCAGGAGGAAGACGCTTATTACAAGGCAGAACGCCACAAGAGAGAAGGGCGGCAAGGGCCCTTTCCTGAAGTGCCTCTTTATAATATAAAGGACGCCGAAGCAGTTGAGCCCCATTTTTCCGCGGTAGAATACTTGGATTGTGTGAAAATAAGTAGTAATGTCGAAGGCTGTTATTATGAGGCGGGTCACGTACTCGGTGCGGCAGCCATAAGCATAAACATCAAAAAGGATGCCAAGAACCACCGAATTATTTTTTCCGGTGACATTGGCGAACCAGACCGTCCGATAATAAATAACCCAGCCATTTTTGATGAAGCTGAATATGTAGTTATAGAATCGACTTATGGTAACCGTACCCATGAAGAACACAAGAACTTAGATATTCAAAAGCAATTACGTGACTGTATCAAAAGGACAGTTAGTGCTGGTGGTAACATAGTTATCCCCAGTTTCGCTTTAGAGCGGAGTCAGGAGCTATTGTATCACCTTAACGAGCTTTTTTTACGGAAAGAAATCCCTTCTTTGACCGTCTTTTTAGATAGCCCGATGGCGATACGTATTACCGAAGTGTTTAAACATCATGCCGAACTGTTTGACAAAGAGATGATGAAACGGCTGCGCCAGGGTGATTCCTGTTTTAGATTTGAAAACCTGAAAATGGTGCAGAGTACAGAGGAATCTAAGGCTATAATCGATGAAGAGCAAAGCAGTATCATCATAGCAGGTAGCGGTATGGTGACTGGTGGTCGTGTAAAACACCACATTGTCAATAATATTACCAGGCCGGAAAGCACAATACTATTTGTTGGCTATCAAGCAATTGGAACACCGGGGAGAATATTGTTGGACGGGGCAAAAGAAATCCGTCTCTTCGGGCAATCCTACCCGGTAAAAGCAAACATCGAAAAAATCGACGGATTTTCTGCCCATGCTGATCTTGATGGATTACTGGCCTGGCTATCTGACATCCGTAAACCGCCGCGCTGCGTATTTGTCACCCATGGGGAAGAAAAGGCTGCAACCAGCTTCGCCAAGATTATCAGTGAAAAGACCGGGTGGAAAACACATGCTCCGCAATATAAAGAAACGGCCGAGCTTCAGTAATCAGGTAATCTGACCTGTACAGGCATGTGGTCTACATGTAAAATAAGCCGATAGCAGTTATTCTAGTGATAACGTGAGCAGTAGCTATGCTTAGATTATGGTTGATAATTCTTATCAACCTGTACCATACCAGCTTGTTTAAATGCAGAACTTTGCAGCAAATATTAATGTATAGAAAATTGGGTGTATAGTAAAATATCAATTGCGTCAACTCACAAATTCGGGTTGTATTATAGAATACAACAAATTACCTTCTTAGACGCTTGAAGACCTTGATGATTTCATGAGCTAGCAGGAATAACACTGCCGCAGCGATAACACTTACCCAATCACTGAAATTCAAGGGAGCAAATCCCAAAAACCTATTGATGAAAGGAGTGTATATAGCTGTCATGGTGAATCCGATTGAGATCACAATAGACCACAGTATCTTCTTATTACTCCAAAAACTACTGTTGAAAAATGAATCATAGGTATACCTTCTAGATAAAATATTGGCAAACTGACAGAAGACAATAGTAGCGTAACTTAAGGTAGTAGCTTGCGGGTACAGATCATGGGTCATTGTAAGCTCAGCACCCGTACGCTCCATGAACATCACGAAATTTGCAAAACCAAGAGCTCCCATGAGAAATCCAAAGAACAGGATCTCAGACACTGTGTGCCTATTTAAGATGTGTTCTTGCTGCCTTCGGGGTGGAGAAGTCATCAGGTCCCTTGAACCCGGATCAAAGGTAAGAGCGGTAAGCGGCAAAATCTCTGCCAGCAGATCAATTGCCAGTATTTGAATAACCAGAATTGGGATTGGCCAGCCAAACAAGGCTACCCCGGCTAGCCCCAAAAGAACAATAGTCAGTTCCCCGATGTTGCTAGTCAGAGATGCGATTATTGTTTTCTTCAGGTTGTTATAAATTGTCCTGCCTTCTCGTATTGCATATACAAGTGTTGAGAAGCTGTCATCAAGCAGTACAAGTTCAGAAGCTTCCTTGGCAACATCGGTACCAATACTCCCCATTGCAACGCCGATATGGGCACTTTTTAGAGCCGGGGCATCATTAACCCCATCTCCTGTAACTGCGACCACCTCTCCAGCGCTTTTTAGCACTTTGACAATTCGTAATTTATCCTCCGGAGAAACCCTAGAGAAAATAAGAGATTCATTTTCTCTCATAATCTTATTAAGTTTCTTATCATCAATCTCAGACAGCTCTTCTCCGGTAATGACACCCGCTTCCTTATCTTTAGGAGACAGACTAATTTCCTGTCCCACCGCCTGTGCCGTGATGGCATGATCGCCGGTCATTATATAGGTCTTGATATGTGCTTCATGCGCACTGTTTATTGCTTCTTTTACGCCTTCCTTCGGGGGGTCGTTCATTGCCATTAACCCCAACATAATTATATTTTTCTCAACATCCGCCATATCGTAATCATGTTTCTCGTCTTTTAGTTCCCTGTATCCAAATGCTAAGACGCGCATCGCCTTCTTAGAATATTCGACATTTAGCGTATTTAGCATTTCAGTATCCTTCTTTGTGAGCTTAGCTGCTTTGCCTCGTTTGTACATGTATTTGCTAACTGAAAGAACAGAATCGATTGCTCCTTTCATGCAGAGGACTTTCTTACTATCAAATTGTCGAATAGAAGTCATCCTTTTCCGCTCAGAATCAAAAGGAAACTCCATAAGCTCTGGATTTTCATCGTCCTCATTGGGAGAGCGCGTCCCCAGTTTCGTTGATACGGTGATAAGGGCAGCCTCGGTTGGGTCACCAATTGGATACCAACCAGAGTGATCTTTGTCAGGTGCGTGAATTTCTGCATTAGATGCCATAGTGGCTGTATCGAGCATGATTTCTATTTTTTTTATCTCCTGCTCAGTCAGTTTCTTACCATTGGAATCCAGTATATCCCCCTCTGGCTCGTAGCCAACTCCCGCGACTTCATATTGATGGCTATCAAACCAAATATATTTTACAGTCATCTCATTTTTGGTAAGCGTACCCGTTTTATCTGTACAAATGACATTCGTTGATCCTAAAGTCTCTACGGAAGATAGCTTCTTTATAACGGCATTCTTTTTAGCCAGACGGGCAACCCCATTTGATAGCGCTACAGTTATTTGCATAGGGAGCGCCTGGGGAACAACGGCAACTGCAATGCCCAGGGCATAGATGAGTGCTAAATTCATACCAAGCCCCTGCCAAATGGTAACGCTGAACAGCATAATGGCAATTATTATGGCAAAAACAGTAATTCTGTTGGCAATAGACTGCATTTCCGTCTGTAAAGGTGATTTAGATTTCTTTTCTTCCTGTGTCAGGCCTGCAATTTTCCCTAGTTCTGTACTCATCCCCGTCGCCACGATTACCCCTTTTGCATTACCTGTAGCGACGGTAGTACCGAGAAATGCCATATTGTCACGGTCTACCAGAGATGATTTCTTCTTCATTGTGTTACTGTGTTTTTCCTGAGGCATTGACTCACCCGTCAAGGAAAAGTCATTGGTTCTCAGGTTAAATGATTCAATTATACGAATGTCGGCAGGAACTTTATCGCCTTCCTCAAGATATAGAATATCCCCGGGCACTAGTTTTACCTGTAGAAGCTCAATCAATTCACCATCTCTATAAACTTTAGCAGGAGATTGAACCAACTTCTTAAGGGAATCCATAATGTGTTCTGCCTTATGTTCTTGGAAATAACCGATGAACGCGTTTATCAATACAATTATGAACATAATGGAGCCACCGCGAAAATCACCAATAGCATAAGAAATGATTCCAGCGATGAGAAGGATAATAACCAGGACATCCTTGAATTGAAGCAGGAACTGTAACCACTTTGGTGTCTTAGCTAAAGCGATGAGCTGATTTTCACCGTATTGAGTGAGTCTTTTTTTTGCGTCTGCGTTCGAAAGCCCCTTTTCACTGGTATTGAGAGCTTCGAAGCAGTTTTTGACCGTTTTTAGGTAGAAATCACCAGGTTCTGGCATCGCATTGTCTCCATCTACCATTATATATGTACGAACCATAATCCATCAGGACTGTCTCGTACGCAACTGGTAGGAGATTTTCCTAGCCATATGCTACCCTTCCGTTCGCACACTAGTCAAACCACACGGTTTAACTGGTATCTTATTCCTCGCCTATGAAAACCTGCCATTGTTGTTTGTTAAAGCTTTGTTGCGGCCTCTTGATACTGTGGATTTGATAGAACCAAAACATTTCTAGATTACCTATAGCTTGAGAACCAAATATCTACCAAGCAAATCACCATACTTGTTTTTCTCTTGTATACATACAGTACTTGAGAAATTGCCTTTTTATCCGTGGTTCGAGTACCATCTTATTCAGATAGTATTCGCCTGTGGGGCATAGACCCAACGCATGTGGCTTGGGGAGTTGATGCTTCGGCAATACAAATAATGGGGAGGTTTGACATATGATAACTCTTACGTGGGTGTTGATAGTTTTTGTATCTCTCAGTTAGCGATGTTTTCCGGTTTGAATTTGGCATTTTTCAGTGTAAGCAAACTTCGCCTTGAGCTCGAGGTCGCAAAGGACAACAAGAATGCGCGCCGAGTAATGGCATTACGAAAGGACTCAAATTTCCTTCTGGTCACTATTTTATTCGGAAATGTTGCTGTCAATGTGCTTCTGGCATTGCTATCCGGCTCGGTACTATCTGGAATATTGGCCTTCTTATTCTCGACTGTACTCATCACCATAGTCGGCGAAATCGTGCCGCAGGCTTACTTCTCGCGGCACGCTCTGAGAATGGCTTCTTTGCTGTCACCGATGCTCCGCTTGTACCAGATTGTTCTGTTTCCCTTGGCTAAGCCAACCGCTTTCTTTCTAGACAAGTGGTTGGGCAAAGAAGCTATTAACTACTTTAAGGAAGAGGATATGCGAGAGTTCATTAAGATGCATGTGGATTCTTCAGAAACTGATATCGGTAGGACCGAGGGCAGGGGTGTCCTTAACTTCCTTACCATTGATGATTTGCCGATAGAAGTTGAAGGGGAAATTATCGATCCGAAGAGCATCTTAAAACTAGAGTTTCAAGGGAACAGACCCATTTTCCCTCCTATCAAGACCTCCAGTTCAGACGAATTTTTAAACCTGGTCCATTCATCCCAGAAAACGTGGGTTATTCTGGTCGATTCAGGAAATGAGCCTAAATTGGTCTTGGAATCGAATAGCTTTCTGAGAGACGCACTCTTTAATAGTGACAGTTTCAATCCGTATGCACATTGCCATCGCCCAATTATCCTATACAATAGTAAAACCAGATTAGGTGATGCTATTCCTCGTTTAAAGGTAAATCCCGTTCGTCTTGGTGATGATGTTATCGATGAAGACATCATCATTTTATGGAGCGACGAAAAGCGGGTCATTACGGGATCAGATATTCTCGGTAGGCTTCTCCGGGGTATTGTCAAAAGTAAAGCTATTTAGTTTTGTAAATCTAAGCTATGTCCACGCAGTTGTCAGAAGTATTTACAACTATTGACGCCGCCTTTTCTTCAAATGCACGATATGTCCCAGTAATTTACTTTTGTCTACCATAAAAGTTTTTGGTAAAGAGATTTTCCGTCGTCCCCAGTTAACCCAACCTCGTGTCCAAAATAACCCCAGGATAATAAATATCGCGAACCCGATAAACCCTACGACTGCGTAGTAACCCCATGATATATTTAGCTCCGGCATATTCGTGAAATTCATTCCAAAAATACCTGTAATGAGACCGAGCGGTAAAAATATAGCAGCTACAATTGAAAGGATCTTCATAACCTCGTTTTGCTTATTAGCGATTGATGACATATATGTAGCCAGCGCATTATCAGTCATATCTCGTGTCGTCTGGTTTAGATCCTCAATGCGTACTATATGGTCATAGATATCCCTGTAGAAAACCTTTGCGTCATCCCCAATGAGTTTAAAATCGCCTCTACTCATTCGATTTAGCACCTCACGCTGCGGTGCCATTACACGGTGCAAATGAACAGCTGAACGTTTTAATTTTAGTATCGCTTCAAGTGTTTGCTGTTGGGGTTTGCGCAGGACCTCTTCTTCTATATCCTCAGTAATCTCCGTCATCTTATCGATAGCTGGCATCACATTATCAACTAGTGCATCTACGATAGAGTAGGCAAGAAAGTCAGCGCTGCGTCTCATCGGTTGACCATCACGCTCAACCAGCTCTTTCACAGCCTCAATACTTAATAAAGGATAGCTGTGGCTACTTACCACATAATTCTTGCCAAGGAAGATAGCAAGCTCAGCCGTCTCTACTACATCCGACTCAATCGCATAATTCACACCGTGAACTATCAGAAAAAGATAGCCACCAAAGTCATCTATCTTAGGCGGATGCATATTTGTACTAATGCAGTCTTCAATAGCCAGTTGGTGAAACTTAAACACGCTCTCAAGAAACTGGCCGTCCTCCTTTGTCGTTTCTGAAGTATCGACCCAAAGCAGTCCGTCACCAGAATCATAGCTACTCTTTACTTGATCTTCCGTAAGATCTTTCTATGTAACACCCCGTCTGGAGCTAAGTAGTAGGCTGTGAATGGCATATTGCACCTCCTTTCATACAAAGCCTAGAATTCCTAATGTTAATTATTTCCCCGTGTGGTTAAAGGTGAGTAGACCGGGGAGTTTCACCCCAGCCTCTCTCAGAACGGTACGTGAACCTCTCGATTCATACCGCTCCCGCCATCCAGGTCTCAGAAAAGACCCTTGTTTAAGAACAATAATCCTCCCGCCAATGCGGTTGTTAATCATTCTTAAACAGATGACCCCGGCCCTTCGCTCCACCTCCATTACAGAGGCTTCCTCACTACTACGACCGGGTCCGCCACTGAATACCGCCTCGATACTCTCAGCCTCGATGGTTCTCATCTTGGGCCTTTCTCTTAGCATCGGTATCCAGCTTCCCATGTTCCCTATGACAGCCTGAGTAAAGGTCGTGCCGCCTTTATGCCGAGCACCACACAGCCAGTAAGCAGGACTCCCGCTGTGCTTATCCCGGTTAGCCTATAATCTCCCCGGTTTCGATGCTGCAAATAAAGGAAATTTTCGACATTTCATCCAGCGGTTCACTTACGTTCACCTCCTTTACCCACACCTGACCTCAATCATGCGAGGCCTTTTCCCTGACGCTCACCACATATGCTCTTTACATATGCAGCTCAGGGCGGTTTGGTAACTGCTCCTGCAAGCCGTCACCGGAGGGCCTACCTCCATCTGCCATACAGCTTTTCATGGCACACCATAGGAAATTCGTTTTCTCTGTCGCGTGATAACTTCACAATTTTTTTAATGAATTCCGCAAATGTTATCCTGACCAATGATCTATCCGGTTTCCATTTTCGTAGAGATAAAGCTATAACCGCTGTGGTAGTGATGCTTACTATTATTATGCTGTCTGTCTTTAATATCACCCCTATAATGGTGGCTGCGATCATTGGCGCGGCCGGCATGGTGCTTACGCGCTGCATTACTATTGAAGAAGCTTATAACGCTATTGACTGGAAAATTATCTTTTTGCTTGGCAGTATTATTCCACTGGGTATAGCCATAGAACAAAATGGACTGGTAAGCTTTTTATCCGACAGTGTATTACAAACGTTATTCATCTATGGTCCCGTGGTGCTTCTGGCGGCAACATATATCGTTGTGGCTGTGCTGACAGAAGGCATCTCTAATAACGCGGCAGCCGCTATAATGGCTCCTGTTGTTATTGGCCTGGCCAATGCCATGAACGTGGACCCTAGGCCGTTTCTTGTGGCGATAACATTCGCGGCGTCTACCAGCTTCGCCACTCCGATAGGCTATCAGACAAACACCATGGTATATTCACCGGGGGGATACCGTTTTACCGATTTCTCACGAATTGGGATTCCACTAATCGCAATCTTCTGGATTCTGGCGACACTATTGATACCATTGATATGGCCATTCTAGCCCAAGCACTTG
>Ga0307378_10004712_pt1 | contig 19272 bp, 14 predicted proteins | sample UN1MG_FD_202238 | JGI IMG/M metagenome (GOLD analysis project Ga0307378, IMG submission 202238) | Soil microbial communities from Risofladan, Vaasa, Finland - UN-1 | ecosystem: Environmental > Terrestrial > Soil > Coastal area > Acid sulfate soil | place: Finland: Risofladan, Vaasa | collected... | reverse complement strand
ATATGCCCCTGCGGTTCGAGATGTTTCTTGATCAGCTCGATCTGGATCGCGTCATCCTCGACCAGCAATATCTTGGCCATCTTTCGCCTCGCCGTCTTCCCCTATATTATTCTGCAATTCCTGATTTTGCGCAAGTTTTAAGTTCGGGGGGCCGCTCTCTTCTCCAAGGCGATTGGGATGCATATGATAATAGCCGGCGTCCGACGTTCCCATGTTTCGGGATTATATTTTTATCACGTCGGCCTGTCAAAAGAAAAGACCGCAGATTGAAAAGCCCGTTCTTTTCCGATATAAAACCCTGGTAAACCTTTTACAAGGAGGGAGATCATGAAAACAAGACCGATTGTTCTTTTGCTGGCGATCATTCTTATCGGTGCTTTTTCTTCAGGGCAGGAGCCGTATAAACTGCCCCCCCGGGAGGTCATCGATATTCTCGACGCCCCGCCACCTCCGGAGGTATCCATAAGCCCCGCCGGCGATATCATAGCCCTCATCGAAAGACAGGCCATGCCGTCTATCGTAGAGGTCTCCCAGCCGATCTTGAGAATCGCGGGAATCCGGATCGCGCCCGCGACCAACAGCCGTCAGCCCCGTTTCTTCAACACAGGAATCAGCCTAAAGGTCTTGAAGACGGGCGCGACTCAGAAGATCGTCTTTCCCGAAGGAATGAAGTTCACTTCACCCTCCTGGGCGCCCGACGGCAAATCCATGGCTTTGCTGCGCTACCTGGATGATGGCGTCGAACTCTGGGCGATCGATGTCAAAACCGGCACGGCCAAAACCCTCACTCCGGCTGTTGTCAATGCCGTCACTTCCGCCTTCGGCTGGCTGCCGGACAGCCGGCGCCTGTACGTGTCTCTTATCCCGGAGGATCGCGGTCCGGCGCCCGAACCGCCCCGGGTCCCCATAGGACCCAACATCCAGGAAACCGCCGGCCAATTCACCAAAGCGGCCACTTACCAGGACCTCCTGAAGACCGCCTTTGATGAGACCCTGTTCGACTATTATGCCACCGCCCAGCCGGCCATCGTGGACATCGCCGGCGGTCCCCTGCAAAAGGTCGGCCGGCCCGGCATCTTTTCCGACGTTTCCTTCTCTCCGGACCTGAGCTATATTCTGGTCAATCGTTTGAAACGCCCTTACTCCTATTCCGTCCCTCTCTATGATTTCGCCCGCACTTACGAGATCTGGGACGTGGACGGCGCCCTGGTTCATCTGCTGGCGGACCTCCCGCCCGCTGAAAACGTCCCCATCAACGGCGTCCCGACAGGCCCGCGCAGCGTGGACTGGATGATCCACAAGCCCTCCACCTTGATATGGGTTGAAGCCCTCGATGAGGGCGACCCGGAAAAAGAAGTCCCTTTCCGTGATCATTATCTGACGCTTTGCGCTCCCTTCAAAGATTCCCCCAAGTCTGTCCTCAAACTCAAGGAGCGAGCCTCCGGCCTGGGCTATTTCAGAAGGCAGGGCCTGATTTACTTCGCAACGCCGGGCCTGGCCCTGGCCTCGGAATACACCTGGAAGAGAAGATGGCGGACGACCTACCTTGTCGACCTTGACCACGCCGATACGGCGCCGAAGAAACTGTTCGACCTGAGCATCCAGGACCGCTACAACGATCCCGGCACGCCTGTCATGACGACCCTCAAGAACGGGGAAAGCGTCATCCTCCAGGACAAGGACTGGATCTATCTCGAAGGCTCGGGTTCCTCCCCCCAGGGAGACTATCCCTTCCTGGACCGGATGAACATCAAAACGATGAAGAAGGAGCGCCTCTTCCACTGCCAGGATTCAGCCTATGAAAGCTTCGTCGACTTTTACGGCGACTCGCGCTCCAAGATCATCACGAGCTACGAAACACAGGCTGATCCGCCCAATTACTATATTCACGATCTCAAGACCAAGACACGCAAGGCCCTGACAGAGTTCAAGGACCCGGCGCCGCAGCTCACCGGGATCAAGAAAGAGCGCATCAAGTACAAAAGGGACGACGGCGTCGAGCTCTCCGGTACGTTATACCTGCCCGCCGGCCATCGACCCGGCGAGCGCCTGCCCGTCGTGGTCTGGGCTTACCCGATCGAATATATCGACCCCTCGACGGCCGGCCAGGTCCGGGGCTCGGTCAACCGCTTCACCTTCTACCGCGGCACATCTCACCTGTTCTTCATCACCCAGGGCTATGCCATCCTGGACGGCGCCGAGATGCCGATCATCGGCGATCCCAAGACCGTTAATGACACCTTCGTCAAACAGCTCACGGCCAACGCCGAAGCGGCCATCAAGAAACTCGACGAACTGGGCGTCGGCGATCCCCACCGGATCGGCATCGGGGGCCACAGCTACGGAGCCTTCATGACGGCGAACCTCTTGGCCCGCTGCGATCTCTTCGCCGCCGGGATCGCCCGGAGCGGCGCCTACAACAGGACCCTGACTCCCTTCGGGTTTCAGAGCGAGAGGCGGACACTCTGGGAGGCCACGGAGACATACATCAAGATGTCGCCGTTCATGCATGCCGATAAGATCAACGAGCCCATTCTGCTCATCCACGGCGAGGCCGACAACAACTCGGGAACATTTCCCATCCAGTCGGAGCGCCTTTACGCGGCCCTCAAGGGATTCGGGACGACAGCCCGGCTGGTCATGCTGCCCAACGAAAGCCACGGCTACATCGCCAGAGAGAGTGTTCTCCACGTCCTGGCCGAGATGTTCGAATGGTTCGAAAAATACGTGAAGAACCGGAAATAGCGGCGACGACATAAAGAAAAACGGGAGGCCGCCATGATAAGCATTCGCAGGTTTCTGTCTCGGCACATCCTCGTCATTGCCTTGGCCATCGTCCTTACGGTTCCGGCACAGCGCGCCCTCTCCGTTCAGCAGCCCTACCGTATCCTGATCTCCAACGATGACGGGATTCAGGCTCCGGGTATCAAAGCTCTTTTCGACAAGCTCAAAGAACTGGGCGAAGTGACGGTCGCCGCGCCGTCGGCCAACCAGACCGGCGTCGGGCATGCCCTCACTTTCGGCAGACCGATCGCCGTCGAATCCTGGGAGAGCGAAAGCGGGCGCTGGTTCACCATCGCCGCTTCGCCGGCGACCTGTGTCCGGCTGGCCTTGACCACGCTTCTTCCCCAGCTTCCGGATATTGTCGTCTCCGGGATCAACAAGGGGGAGAATGCCGGCGTCGTCGCCTTCTCCTCCGGCACAGTGGCCTGCGCAAGGGAGGCCGCCTATCGGGGCATCCCGGCCCTGGCCGTATCCCTTGAGGAAGGAACTCGGATGGATTACGCCGGGGCGGCCGATTTCATCGCCCGACTCGTTCTCGAGACAAGGGAAAAGGGCCTGCGCCCCGGGACATTCCTCAATGTCAATTTTCCCGGCCGTCCGTCCGACCAAATCAAGGGAGTGCTCGTGACCCGCCAGGACAGACGCCCGCCCGATGAACATTACGCCAAGAAGACCACCCAGGAGCCGAAGACCGAATACTGGTCGATCTACAGGCCCCTCACGGGCGGGGACAAAGACAGCGACACCTGGGCGCTGACCCAGGGCTATATTTCCATAACGCCCATGACTATCGACCAGACACGCTCCGCCGGGCGTGACAGCCTGCGTACCTGGGACATTTTGAAGCTGGAGAAGGAGGTCCCGTAGCCGGAGATTGATTTTTATCGCGATCGTGCTAAAATTTGACCGGAAACAGGTTTGAAATCCATCGGGGAGGTTAAGCCTATGAAAAAAAGCGCTTTGATCATCACCCTGGCATTTATCTGCGGCCTATCGACTCTTGCTTTGGCCCATGGATCGGATCAGGCCCAAAGCGGCGCCGTCACCATCCAGACAATCGAGCCCTTCGCCTATTTTTGCATCGAATACAAAGGGCCGTTCACCCAGATCCAAGAAGCCATCGCCAGGATGTCGGAGGAGGCGCGCCACCAGAATGCCGCCCCCAGCGGCCCCTTGATGGGCATCTACTACAACAGCCCCGAGCAGGTAGGCGCCCAGGACCTGCAGTGGGAGGTGGGATTTCCCGTGACTCCCCAGACCTTGATCCAGCCGCCGCTGTTGAAGAAGGAATGGAGCTACACCCAGGTCGCCGTTTGCCTGCATCAGGGCGCCTATGAAGACACCGCTGAGACCATCAGCAAGATGCTCGATTGGATGGATGACAACGGCTATAGACCGGCGGGCCCGATCATGGAACGGTACCTGGACATGAATCCTGCCGAGCTCAGGCCGGAGCAGCGCAAGACCGAGGTCTGGATCCCCTGCCAAAAAAAGACGTAACCTCCATCCAGATCAGATCCAGCCGAGCTCGCTGAACTCGGTAAACCCGGGGTGGGCGATCCCCCAGTAGGTGAAGAGCAGCACGCTCAACAGAAAGCCCAACAGGAAAAAGAGAGCGACAGCGTTATACTCTCCACCCCGGCGGCTCTTCCGGTGGAGCCAAAAGCAGACAAAAACCATCAGGACGGCAGCGGGCAGGGTGAGGACGACGGTCTGCCCTTCGATACCGTTGACGGCGTAAGAAAACCCGAAAAAGCCGGCCCCTCCTACGAGGTAGACCCATTGGGCCGGAGAGAGACCGGAGAACCGGATCTTCATCCCTGCCAGGATCAGGCCGGCCGCGATGATCAGGACGCCGCCGTCCCAGATGAAATGGCTGATCACTTCATCGAAAAGATAGACGGCCTGATACAGGGCCGAACCCTCCTGTCCGTGAAGAAGGCGGTCGATAGCGTTGGCCGAAAGATGGATCCCGTGGCCTTCGATATAGCCGATGAGGCCGAGGATGAAGACGACGACGGCCATTCTTGATGGCCCGGTTGATTCTCCCCGGGCATCCCTCCCCGGTTCCTTTTTCATCTTCAAGAAAAGGACGACAGCCACCGGGATGACGGCCAACGGGGTCAGGAAATCCAGGGCGTCGCCCCGGCTCACCGGGCCGGCGAACCCGCCTTCGAGGAAAGCGGGCAGCACCTGGAAAAAGGCATAGACGAAGCCGTAAATAAAGAGCCAGCGACAGATGTCCATCGTGTCTGCTTTCACCGCTGAAATTTATAACCCGACCAGGGCACCGTCAGAAGATGCCGGGGATGGGCGGGATCGTCCTCGATCTTTTTCCGCAAATTATGGATGAAGGTGTCGACCGTCCTGGTCGTAGGAAATTTATCATATCCCCAGACCTCGTTGAGAATGACGTTCCTGTTGATCACTTCCCCTTCGTGGGAGACGAGCAGTCGAAGCAACCCGAACTCCTTGGCCGTGAGGCGCAGCGGCCTCTTCCCCTTCACGGCCGTCTGCGTCTTGAAATTGATCGAGACATCCCCGAAGGAAACCTCTTCGGGCGCGGCGGAGTCGGGACGGCTGCGGCGCAGGATGGCCTTGACTCTGGCCAGGAATTCCCGCGGTCCGAACGGCTTGAGAAGGTAGTCGTCGGCCCCCAGCTCCAGCCCCAAGACCTTGTCGATCTCCTCCTTCTTCTTCCCGGACAGCATGATGATCGGCGTCATGAACTTCTTTTCGCGGAGTTCCCGGCAGACCTCCAGGCCGCCGAGCGAAGGGAGCACCATATCGAGGGCGATCAGGTCCACCTTTTCTTTTTGAGCCAGGCCCAGGCCTTCCTGGCCGTCCCCGGTGGAAACAACCGCAAAACCTTCTCCTTCGAGGACGATGGTCAAGGTTTCGCGCAGAGCCTCATCATCTTCGATGAGCAGAATCTTTTTCATGTTCGTTTATCCTCCGGGAAAGATGAGCCGGAATACGATTCCTCCGCCGGGCCGGCCTTCGACGAGGACTTCGCCCCGGTGAGCGGTCATGATGTGTTTGACGATCTTCAGCCCAAGGCCGACCCCCTTGGGATTGATCCGCGCCGCCTCGGGACCGCGATGGAACTTCTCGAAGATCAATTCCTTCTGCTCGGCGGGGATGCCGATGCCCCGATCGCTGACTCGGATTTCGACCTCCGCCTGCCTGACCAGAACTTGAACTTCTATCTCTTTTCTCTGCGGCGAGTACTTGTAGGCATTGTCCAGGAGGTTGAGCAAAACCTGCTTGACGGCGTCCCGGTCGGCCATTAACCAGACGGGGTCGGAAGGCAATCGCAAGTGCAGCGCGAACCCGTCTTCATCCAGACAACGCCGGAACACTCGAACCGTCTCCTCGACGAGCGGCCTGACATCTATCCTCTCGAAATGATACGTTTTCGCCTGCTGCTCGATCTTTCCGAAATCGAGGATGTTGTGGATGAGCCTCGACAGCCGGCCGCTTTCCGAGGCCAGGATGTCCAGGGTCTCCTCCTTCTTGGCTTTAGCCCTTATTTTCCCCTCATGAAGAAGCTCGGCCAATCCCTGGATCGAGCTCAGCGGCGTCCGCAGTTCGTGGGAGACCGAAGCGATGAACTCCGTTTTGAGACGGTTGAGCTCATCCAGTTTTTCCCTGGAGGCCCGCTCGTAAATGACCTCCTCCTGAAGCCGGATCCTGTCCAGGCTCAGGGCGAGCTCGCCGGCCAGGGTCGCCAGGAGGTCGATGTCGTCGCGGCGGTATTTCTGGCCGGACCTTTTTTTCCCGAGGGCCAGAAATCCGTTGAGGCTCGGCGACTGAATGGGCAAGCGGAGGAGGATTTCCAGGCTATTCCGGTAAAGAACGTCATCCCGGGAAAAATCGATCCCCTCTTCCGTGGCGGTCGCGCCGCGGCGCGCCCAGAGACGGCCGGACGGTTGAGCCGGGAAAGCGGAAAGGTCCTCTCCCTCCTTCAAGCCCCTGGAGTGGACGGAGTGTGGTCCCTGCGGCCCTTGCTCGCCCACATACACGGCCAGCCGTTCCACTGGGATGACGGACTTGACGCACTCGGCGAATTCATCGATCAAGACCTTTGCTCTCAGCGGCTTCTGGCTGGTCTCGCTGAACTGGAGGATGGCTTTCCTGTAGTCATAGTTCTGGCGGAAAAATGACCGGTCGACGAGCTCCTGGATCTTCCTCCGGGCCGGGTGGAAGGCCACGGCGGCCAGCAGCGCGCTCCCCAGCGAGATGACCGTCCCGCGGACGACGAAGACCCTGGCAAAAAGGCCCTCCAGGACGCGAACAGAAAAGAGGTAGAGGCTGACCGTAAAGATCGTCAGCAGAGAATAGACCAAGCTGCGATTGATGACCAGGTCCACGTTCAAGAACTGAAAGCGAACGATGGAGAGAGCGAAAGCAAGGGGGATGAAAATGAAGAAAACCGAAGAAAATTCTTCGCTGATGAGAGGCTTGACCTTGAGGACGGTGGGGATCTGGTAGACGAAAATGAAGGGGCCAAGGCCGAGCAATAGCCCTAGGAAGATCCACTTGATCGGAGCCCTGTTCTCCTCCAGGACGGCACGGCGATAGACCAGGACGAAATGAAATACGGCCATGAGGAGGAGGAGGACCATATAGGACCGAAAGACCTGGAAGACCGAGATGTAAAGGCGAAAGACGGTGATCGAAGCTATGAGGGTGGCGATCAATACGGCCGAGACGAAAAAGACGGCGAAGAGAAGCGACAGGAGATAGACAAAATAGAACCCGGCCCGCCACCGCCGGGAGGCAAAGGAGATAGAAAAGTGGAAGAGCAGGGCGGGACAGAGGGGATACAAAAGGTAGAAGAGGACGACAGGGATGTAGGAGAACCACCCATGGCCCAGGCAGTACGTTCCGCCGCTGACGATCAGAGAATAGGCAAAGACAACGGCCAGCCAGTAGAGGGCTCGGGCTTTGGGGTCCTCCCGCTTCAGGAGGAAGATGGTAAACCCGATGAGATAGCAGAACAGGCCGATAAAAAGATAGATCAGGGGAAAAGGGACCTTGCTGTAGAAGGGGATGACCTGAGCGCGCAAGGATTCGATATCTCCGCCCCGGCGGAGTTCGAAGTCGGCCCAATCTCCGATGCGCTTCTGGGTCAGGACGAACTCGACGTCCTTCGGATTCTGGATTTCGATATCATCGATCCGAATAACTTCCTGAATCTTGATCCCGTCGGGAAGCCCGGGCCGGGAGCGAAGCAGGATGAACCCGTAGAGGCTGAGGGCCGCCAGCAAGAGACCGGCGAGAAGGGAAAGAATGAAAAATCTTGTTCTCTTGTCGGCCATGCCCCCGTTCCTGGCCAGAATATAACACCGCTGGAGAAATCAAGTCAACCGGCAAGGAGTTCTATAACCGGTCGAGGGGAGGGCAGCAGGCTTTGACACAGACGCCGCAGATGAACTGGCCGACCACGCCGGAGCTCCGGAATTCCTTGAGCTTCTCGAAACAGGCGAGGTGGCCGAAATCCTCCGGTCTCGATTTGATCGCCGCGGCCGGACAGCTCGCCAGGCAGCGGAAACAGCTCCCGCAATCGCCGGCCGAAGCCTGATCCGGCTCGAGCGGCATGTCCGTAAGGACAGTGACCAGGCGGAATTGAGAGCCGAACTCGGGATGGACCAGAAGGTTATTGCGGCCGATCCAGCCCAACCCGGCTAACCGGCCGATCTCTTTATGAGAGAGATGGGCCTGCTGCTTTTCCCAATCGAGGACTTGAGAGGCAGGGATCGGCAGGGACTTGAAACCCCGGTCCCTGATAAACGCGGCCAAAAGGAAGGCGGCCCGGTCGAGGAAAAAGTTGAGCTGGCGGTAGTGATGAAAATAGAGCGGAGTCGGGCAGTCATCGATATCTTCGAGAACGGACTCCAGCACCCTCTTCCCGAGCACGACAGCCCTGTGGAAAGAGTCCCTGAGCTCCTTTTTTAGCCTGAATTCCGAGCGGACTTCCGTGATATCGGCGACGCCGAAGAGATCGATCCCGATGTCACGGGAGAACTCTCTCAGCGTCTCCTTGTTTTCCGCCTCTTTTGTCACGAGTCCATTCTAGCGGCCTGCCGGCCGGGGTGTCAACGCCGGTTGACGCGGTCACCGTATTAGGATATATGAAACCGTGAATCCCTGCTGAGAAGGAGCGCTCATGACCGAAAGAACCCTGGCCATCATCAAGCCGGACGCCGTCAAAAAGAAAGTCGTGGGAAAGATCATCCAGCGCATCGAGGATGAGGGCTTTGAGATCTCCCGGCTGAAAATGGTTCACCTGACAAAAGAAGAAGCCAAGGGATTCTATGTCGTCCACAAGGACAAGAAATTTTATGATAGCCTGACGGACTTCATGTCTTCAGGGGAGATCGTCGTCGTGCTCCTGGAACGGGAGAATGCCATCGCCCATTGGCGGGAAGTGATGGGAGTCACCGACCCGGCCCAGGCCAAGCCCGGGACGATCCGGCGGGCCCTCGGCTTCTCCGTGGAGAGGAACGCGGTTCATGGGTCGGACAGCCCGGCGATGGCGGAGTGGGAGATCGACTACTTTTTCAAGAAATGAGGCGATGGGGATTTAGCTACAAGATATTGTGCTTACTTATAATCTGCCCCAATGGATTGCACATACGAACTCCGATAACCACCCCCAGACATACATTTTGTATTCTCCCCGAAAAAAATACTTGACTTCTTAGTATCAATCCCGTAGATTTATGGTACGCCTTGGATGAGAATGATGAAGCTACGTCCGAAGTCCCTTCACTTTCCCCATCATTCTGCAAGGCGTGCCTAACTTTCCGAAGGAGGCACCTATGCACAAGAAGCTAACCAAGACGGCGGCTTTCATCGCTCTGTTCGCCTTTGTTTTCCTCTTCGCTCCCGGGCTCTCCGTCGCCAAGGAAAAACCGTTCAAATTCGACGTCAGGACGTTGATGAAGAAGCCGGCGATGTGGATATCTTCTTTCTGGAGCATTTTTGACCCCATCTTCGACCACGGAAAAGATGCGCCCAAAACCATTGCGCCCGATGACTCAGCAGTAAAGATCAAGCCGCTGACCGATTCATCTTCGCTTAAACCTAGCAAGGGCGACTAATCGGCTTCAGTTTTCTGCTTCAGTCTCATTACATTTAGTCAATTTAATCTTATTTCGTATAGTTATTTCAGTTAATAAGACGTTTTTTTTTAGTTACACCGAATCTCACCCCCAACGGTGAGATTATCTCTGCAAATTCACCCCCCGACTCATCCCAAGGGGCGATTGACCGTCTTTCTCCCCCCGGGCAAAATCACGGAGAGGCCGAGATGCCAGAGCTCGGCCCTCGCTGGGAAAGGATTATGGTCAGTTCAAAGTCCTGTGGTTTTAATGCTCTTTCCACATTAGCTCTTTTTTGCTTTTTTCTAATGATCTCCACTCCGTCTTTTTCTCAAGAAACAGCTTCTCAGCCGGCGGGATTCAACTCTCCCTTGGTTCAATTCACGGACCTCTTAATGGCTACGGAAAATGCCCGGGCAGAGGGGGATTTCGAGAAGGCCCTGGAGCTCTCGATTCGGGCGTATTCGATCGCGGATAAAAGGCGCTTTGAAAAGGGCGCTCTGGATTCTTTGATCCAGCAAGGATTCCTGTATTGGAATCTCGGGCAGATGAATGAATCCGCAGAAGCCTTTAGCCGCGCCCTGACCATCGCCGAGAGACTCAATCTTCCTGACAAAAAAAGGATATCCTCTGTATCCATCGAGATATACAATCTTTATGTTCGGGCCAAGGAACAACGGGACGCCGCGGACTATCAAGGCTCGATCGAGAGTTTCCGCAAAGCGATAGAGCTCGCCGGTAAGATCCAGAGCAAAGAGCATGAGCTCAAATGCCTTCGCCAGCTTAGCATCACCTACTGGGAGCAGAAAAACTTTCAGGAATTTTTTATCCTGAACAAAAGAGGCCTGGAAATTGCTCGAGACATAAAACATAAAAGGGAGGAAGGCCAGTGTCTCAATAACATAGGCTTATTTTATTATCAGATTGATAACTATTCGGAAGCGCTGAGTCATTATGAAAAGGCAATAGAAATTGCCCGCTCTACTAATAACCTAGAAGAAGAAAACAGGAGCCTAACGAATAGCGCTTTAATATATAGGGATTTAGGCAACTATGATAGGGCTCTAGAGTACTCGATTCAAGCGCTTGAACTGGATAGAAAGTTGGGAGACAAGGAAAGTATATCGAAAGACCTCAATAACATCGGTATTATTTATAGAAGAAAAGGAGTAACTTCAGAAAATAGAGAATTTTTCTTTATTTCTTTAAATTATTACAAAGAATCTTTAAAAATCGCGATTGAGATCAAAGATGTTAGCACAGAAATCAAAGGCCTGAACAACATCGGCTCGGTCCATTATCACCTTGGAGAGAACGCCAAATCCCTCGACTATCTTAAGAGAGCCCTCGAGAAAGCGGAAGCAGCCCAGGATACGGAAGAGATGAGCATCATCCTGAACAACATCGGGATCGTCTATTCCCAAATGGGAAATTACGAGGAATCGACCCGTTACTACCAAAGGGTTATCGACCTCGCTTCGAAGACAACGGGGAACAAGGTCCTCTGGGAAGCGTATTTCGAGATCGCCAATGCCTACCGAAACCAGAATCAGCTCCCGGCAGCGCTGGAGAACTACCGGAGGTCCATCTCGGTGATCGAGAATATCCGTTCCACCATCAGCCTGGAGGAACTCAAGGCGACGTATCTCGGGACCGACAAGAGGATCGATGCCTATCACAATCTCATCGCCCTTTTCATCCGGCTCTACCAGGAAAGCCATCAGCAAAAGCACGCCGCCGAAGCTTACCGCTACCTCGAAAGAGCCAAAGCCAGGGCCTTCCTAGATAGTATCGAAATCTCCAAGCTCGACCTCTCCGAAGGGATCAGCCAACAGCTGTTGAACAGAGAAACGGACCTGATGAACGACATCTCACAGCTTCATACCAGGCTCCTCATACCGCAGCTTTCGTCCAAGCAAAGGGATGAGATCAACGAGAACCTGGAAGAGCACGAGCAGCAACTGGAGTCCCTCAGGAGGGAAATCCGAGAGGTCAGCCCTGTTTACGCCAACATCAGGTACCCCAAAACCCTGACTCTTCAGGAGGCCCAGAAGGAACTCATCGACGATGAAACCGTCTGCTTTGCATATCTACTGGCCAGAGAAAACTCATACGGTTTTGCCATCACCCGCAAAGATATCAGGATATTCCCTCTTCCGGACAGAAAAGAGGTCCAGAAGTTGGTTCAAGGATACTTGATGGCGATTACCGACGTCACTAACCAGGACTTCCATCTCGGGCACAGATTGTATGATGTCCTCATCCGGCCCGGGCTCAGCCACAAGGTCAAACGCCTGATCATCGTTCCGGACGACGTCCTTTACTTCCTGCCCTTCGAGACACTCCTGAGCAGTGACGGGGGAAGGGAGTGGCTGATCAAGGACTATGCCGTCGCCTACGCCCCCTCACTGTCCTCGCTGCGAGAGTTGATCGAGCGCAGGAGGACAAACGGCCATCGAGCGGAGAAAGACATCCTGGCTCTGGGGGATCCTTCCTTTGGAGCCAATGAAATCGAGCCGGCAGCCGGCGGCGGCGATCTGATCCAAGATAATGGCACTCCGGCCGGGACCAGATTCTCCCGGTTGAAATACAGCGGACTGGAGATCGAAAAAATCGCTGCCCTCTTCAAACCCGCGAGGAGGAATATCCTCGAGAGGGACCGGGCTTCAGAAGAGAATTTCAAGAGCCAGAACCTGACGGACTTCCGGATCATCCATTTTGCCACCCATGCTTTCGTCGATGACCGAAAGCCGGCCCGTTCGTCCATTGTGCTGGCTTTGGACCAGGATCCCCGGGAGGACGGCTTTCTCCAGATGCGGGAGATCTTCAACTTGAAGATGCAGGCGGACCTGGTCGTTCTTTCGGCCTGTCAGACAGGGCTTGGCCAGCTTATCAGGGGCGAAGGGATCGAGGGGTTGAGCCGGGCGTTCTTCTATGCCGGAGCATCTTCGGTCCTGCTCAGTCTCTGGGCGGTAAATGACCAGGCAAGTTACCAGCTCCTGGAACGATTCTACGTTCACCTCCGCTCGGCTAACCCGGTGATGGATTCCCTGCGCCTGGCCAAATTAGAGATGATCGATTCCGAGGTCCTGGCTCACCCGTATTATTGGGCGGGTTTCATCGTCTCGGGCAACGCCGACAGGGTGATATTCCCCCGACGCATGAACAAATGGGTTATCGTGACGCTGTCTCTCTGTGCCGGGCTGGCGATCCTGATACTCATCATAAGCTGGGAAAACCCCGCCTCCGGCCGTCCCCAAAGATCGTTTCGCTTCAAGAATTAGCGTGTCAGCCACGACTGGTTCTTGAGAGTCAGGGCGCAGAACGGGACGATCCACCAGAGCAAAAAGGCCGTGATCAGCGCATAAGGAATGCCATAGAGGAAAGCCGGGCTCCGGTTGGTCCGAAGATAGTACAGGGAAAGGAAGAAAGAAAGGATCACCAGGAAGGCCAGATGGCGCAAGATAAAAATGGGCTGGACAACGAAGGAGTAGGAGAGCAGGCCGACCGCAAACAAGTGGAACGGATGAAGCAGGTTGAGAAAGAAGAAATCCAGGACCGGCAGGAGACGATGTTTGGCCCGGTAGCGGGAGAACATGAAGCCGGTAAAGAGAACGGATTCCCGGATATAGCTCCGCGTCCAGCGGATATACATCCTGTTCATCTGGCGAAACCGGGAGGGGGCCTTGCTGTAGACGACGGCATTCGATTGGTACTTGGTCAGATAGCCTGACCTCAGAATACAGGTCGTGAGAGCACGGTCCTCGCCGTGGAGACAGGGCGAATTCATGAACCTCTGGTTGACCCACTCCTTCAGCAACGGGCCGAGCACCGATCTCCGGAAGGCAGTCAGAGCCCCCGGACAGACCAAAACCGTCCCGAAGACGCTCTGATAGGCGCGGCCGAAATCGAACGACACCGCATAACGGACCGAAAGCATCCGCGTCAGGAAATTATCCCGCTCGTTCAACACGGCTACGCGGCCAGCGACGGCGGCCACCTCCGAGTCTCTGATCAAAGGCACCACCAGGTTACGGATGGCGCTGCGTCCGATCTTGCCGTCGGTGTCCATCGTGACGACCACCTCTCCCTTCGCCATTTTCATCCCGGAGTAGAGCGCTCTCCTCTTCCCCAGGTTTCTTCGGAAACTGATGACCCGAAGCCTGCCACCATATCTTCTTTTCGCCCTCTGCATATAGAAAAGTGTCAGGTCCGTCGAGCCGTCATTGATGGCGATGACATCGAGCTTTCCCCGGGGATAGTTGACGCAAAAGATCGAGTCAATGGCCTTGGCGATCAATTCTTCTTCGTTGTAGGCCGGCATGAGGACCGTCACCGACGGCCAATCCTCTTCTCCTACTGACTCTGCGGTTTGAGGCTTATAACGAAGCCAGAGAATCGTCCGGAAGAGGGTGCCGGAGATGAATATCGCGGCCAAGACGATCAGCAGATAACCGGACATCTTCAAGAACCGGTTGCTCTCCAGGAAATCGATCCAGAGGGGCAGGAGGCGGAACTTGACGGTGACGATGACGACCGATGTCCCGCCGGTGACGATCAGGAAGACGGCGATCGGGTCGATCTTGTCTTTGAAAAAGGGGAGCGAAAGGCGAAGGCCCTGGGGTCGGTTTTCCAGCTCAATCTCCTCGTAGGCTTCTTCCCACATGGTACTACTTCGCCTTCTTTATACCCTAAGAGCCGGAGTCAATCAAGTAGAATTAATCCGCTTTCCTGTTTATAATCTTTGTTCCGGGCCGGATGTTTCGAAGTCATAAGTGAGAAAAAAAGCCAAAAACATCACTCTATAATAAGTGAAGGCCATCTTTCATCGGATGATGTCGCGACAAGAGATGCACTGGGACAAGAACAAGGAGGAAGAGCTCCGGAAAATCCTCGATAGGTTTTCCAGCCTGATCCGGATCCACATCATCAAATTCAACCCCCAGAGATTTGGGCTCGACCCGGACGATATCTCTCAGGAGATTAGGATCAAGATCTGGCGCCTTCTCCATCATGAGAAAAATATCAAGAACTATCCGTCTTATATTAAGAAGATCGTGAATTCATCGGTGATCGATCTTCTTCGAAAGCGAAAACGCGATGACGGAATCATATTCATGGAAAAGCAGATGAAGGTCTCTGAGATCAAGAAGGATTATCCCGCGGCCTTCTCGCTCGAGGAAGAGTTGCGGGATACCGTCGCTCAGGCGGTCGAATTGCTCATTGAATCGCGCCGCAAAGTGGTTAGACTGCACCTTCTGGATATGACGATTGAAGAGATATCCGCCTTCTATAATTGGAGCTCGAACAAGACCCGGAATCTCCTCTACCGGGGATTAGCGGATCTGAAACGCATCCTGAAAGACAAGGAAATCGATTATGAAAATCCCCTATAACGATCTAAAAATAGCCTACAAATCCCATATCCAGAGATATGTCCCCCCATCCCGGGAAGGATGTCCTTCCGAGGAGAGCATCCTCCGTGTCTTTGAAAAATCCTTCTCCCCCAAGAAAAAAGAAAAGATCATCGACCATGTGGTCAAATGCGCTTATTGCCTTCGAGAATTCGAACTTCTCCTAAGCTTTGTCCGGGACGAGAACAAGGTCACTCAAGAGATCACCGACTTTCTCAGGAAAAAAAGTCGGAATGCGAACTCTCTGGGGAAAAAGCCGAAGATCTGGGGCATCATTTCCGGCTCAAATGTTCAGCGCCGTCCCCTGTGGAGGCTCGCAGCTGTCTCCACGGTCCTCCTCATCATCACCGGCTTGTTTCTGATCTCGATCAGATCAATTCTTAAGCCGCCACTGGCTGAAGAGAGGGGAAGACGGCGAGACCAGATCCACCTCATCTCTCCGACCCAAGGACAGGCGGGGACTCTCCCATTGGTTTTCCGCTGGCAAAAAGTGAGGGAGGCCGAATTCTATCAGCTGGAAATTTTTGACGGATCTCTCCTCCCCATCTGGAAGAGTCCTCAGATCGTTGACCTTTTCTATGAGCTCCCCCCGGAGGTCGCGGAAACGATCGAGGAAAATAAGGTCTATTTCTGGATGGTCACAACCCTCCTTCCCGACGGGGTAAGAAGAGAATCCCCATTGGAAAGGTTCATCTTGGCGAAGTAGCCGACGGTCGGCCGGCCCCCCAACTATAATCACCGTTCAGGATAAAGGCCGCCCAATAAAACGGGTGGGATTGCGGCGACTTAAGCATCTCCAGCTTGGCCAGGCGCAGCGCCCTAGCTTTGTTTTTTCCAGCGGTCAGGTACCGATAAAAGCTCGGCATGATCTCTGCTGTGGACTTATCACTGATCTTCCAGAGAGAGGAGATCGTTGATCTGGCTCCGGCGTAGAAAAAGGTACGGGGCAATCCTAGGACTCCTTCTGCATTTTCAAGTCTTCCCTTGCCAGTCTGACAGGCGGATAAAACAACCAGGTCCGCGCTCAGGCTCAAGTTGGAGATTTCACGGGCTTGAAGAAAGCCGTCTTCTTCAATATCGTCGTCCAGGGTTAAGACCAGAGCCGACCGCATTGGCGTTTTCTCATCCAAAAACCCGTGGCAGGCAAAGTGAATGATTTGATATTCTTCCAAGGACTTGTTTTTTATAGATTCCTCCCTCGCCTGGGAATCTAGAAGGACATCAACTTTTTCTTTGGGAAAGCAGCGGGCGACTCGCCGGACTTCCTTTCTGCTGTGGGGAAGCGGGGAAAGTTCGAACCCGTCTTTCAGGAAGATCTCACGGAGGACGTCGCCATGCTTCTCTCCTAGTCCGGACTTCTTGACGCCTCTCGAAAGATAAACCGGGTCTCCTACGGCCAGGAGTGCCTTAGTATATTTCCTCGGCCGTTCCTTCTCCATCAAATGAGCCAGGGAAGAAACAGAAGGCGCATAGGAGATGTCATAGAGCTCGATGAGATATTTGGGCCCAGTAGTTTTCAGATCATTCTTGATCAATGTTTCAAAAGGCAAGTAATACAGAATGCCATCCGGAACAACGATCAGGTGCTCGATAAGTGGAGAAATATGATCCTCAAACGGAAAAACAAGCTCCCGGTAGATTCGCTGGGCGGCCAGGATTCCCATGAATCTACCGTCCGGCAGCGCAGAAAGCATCTTCAGGTAAGCCTTGAGGGAATTTTCGATTTCCATCCTTGGAGGCAGGGCTTTTATGACAAGCTGCTTTTTATCCAGGAAAATTCCGATTGATTGCTTTTCCCCCAGGCAATATTCAAGAATGGCCGTTCTTTCATCGAGGTACTGTTCTCGAATCCTGTCGCTCGATACAATTTCGGGAAACGCATACGAAAAATTCTCCAGCCTCTGAGTCCTAATCCGGTTGAGAAAATTCGTGTATTCTTCCTCCTCCGTCTCCAACCTGACAAGCAGCTTTTTCCTTTGCGCTTCATCTAGGCCAAGTTTCGTAAGATGCGAAATCGTAATGGATATTTTGCTCGACAGAGCATCTCGCTCACTTTTGTTTACGATATCATCAGGATTCAGGCCAGCCTCTTTCCCTAAGTTTAGCTCCTCCAGAAACGATCTGGCTTTTGCTCTTTCCACGACCCGGGAGATTTCCAAATCGTATCTGGTTTTTCCTTCTTTTTCTTTTAAGCTGAATAAGAGGTGGATAAGTGATTCATAAGCTTTTATCTTATCGCGCGAGAACGCAGCCCTAAAATCATCCAAGGCCAAACTACTTCTCATAAGGTCAATTGTATCGATGGCTTTTCTATAGCAAGTTAAAGCAGCTTCTTCTTGACCTGATTTCTCCAAGCTTCTTCCAAGTCCATCATAAGCCTCCCAGAGGATTTCATCTCTTCCTATCCTAATAGCAAGCTCTAGCGCCTTTTCAAAATGCTCTATTGATCTCTGATGTTGTCCCATGCCGAATAAAGCATACCCCATGTTGCTGTGTATATTACACGCTTCATAAGCGTATTCGATTTGATCTAAAAGCTGGATTGCTGACTGAAAGTACTTTGTTGCAGCAGCATAATAACCGAGCGTCCCATATACTAAACCAATATTATTGAGCGTATCGATTTTCGATCTTTTATTATTTGTCTTATCCACAAAATCAAGGGATTTCAAATAATAGTCTAATGAAATATGCAGATCTTTATCATTTTTCAGGTGCCTTCCTTTCCGGCTGTAGGTAGTCCCAATATTGTTTAGATCAATACAAATTCCTTCTTCATCGTTTAGCCGAGAATCAATCTCGAGTGCTTTCTCAAAATACGGCAATGCCTTTTCAAAATGACCCAATGAGCAATAAGCTAAACCTATGTTATTCAAGCATACTGACGTGTCTTGTTCGCTGAAACCTGTTCCTTGAGCAATTTTTAAAGCCTCTTTAAATTGGACCAGCGCTTTAGAATAGTCACATATTATTAGATTGCTAAGGCCTATATTATTAATACATCTTCCTTCTTCCTTTTTATGATTTAGCTTTCTTGCTATCTCCAGTCCCATCTCATTTAGAGATAAATATTCTGAGTACACTTCTATTTGAAAATAATTAAAACTCATCTGTCTCAGGCATTTGAGTTCATGCTCGGGGCTTTTCATTTTCCGCGCCAGGTCAATGGCCGCGCTGAAAAGGCCAATCGATTCTTTGTATGAACCAGCGTCACGTGCCTCTTTCCCTCGGAGATAGGTTCCATAGATCTTGATGTAGGCGGCGCATTCTCCCTCAAGATCCTTCACGCCTAGTTTCTGACTCAATGAAAGTGCCTGACGGTAAAATGATGTCGACCCCTTGACCTGTCCGATATTCCAGTGAAGGATTCCCAGCTGCATGAGGCACTCAACCTGACTTCGTCCATCGTTAAGGCTGTGAGCAATCTGAAGAGCCTCATCAAAGGCTGTAATGGCTTTATAAAACTCTCCCTTTTGTCGACAGGAACTCCCAAGGCTGATCTTATCTGCGTAGGTGGCCTCAGGATGGGGATATCCGATCATCGTCAGGCCACAGATGATCGGCAGCCAGAAAAAAGCTAACATGGAAACAACGCGCTGAATCCTATGGCCTGACATCACCTTGGCCGTCCCATTGAAGTGCCACGAAATATAATCTCCTCAAACAGCAAAGTCAACGGTTTTGCCTTTTCTCCTCTATTCAGCCCAAAACTCGAAACCACCCTTGTTTGACTTTTAATCTTCGCCCCATATACTAAGAACCCTCTTTTCAAAGGAGCCTCGCTATGAAATCAATATTTTTATCGACAAAAGAAGAAGACGCCTGTCCGGGGGGCCATTTTCTCACCCGCCGGAAATTTTTCTCTGTATCAGCCGCGACACTCGCCGGATTGGCCCTTCACCCTCATCTTCCAGGCCAGGAGAAGGTCGACGAGCACAAGCCCAAACCGACCCCCACTCCCCCTG
>Ga0307378_10004709_pt1 | contig 19283 bp, 16 predicted proteins | sample UN1MG_FD_202238 | JGI IMG/M metagenome (GOLD analysis project Ga0307378, IMG submission 202238) | Soil microbial communities from Risofladan, Vaasa, Finland - UN-1 | ecosystem: Environmental > Terrestrial > Soil > Coastal area > Acid sulfate soil | place: Finland: Risofladan, Vaasa | collected... | reverse complement strand
CGGATCGGACTGGAATTTCAAACAGTTCCATTGACGCGGATCTTTGCCGACCAGAAATGACCGTATTTCTGTGTTAATCTCCTTGCAAGCGCGTTCGTGTGCCGGCCCCGGGGCGTACCCTGTCAAGCCGATATCGGTTGAGACGCGAATGAGCATCGCATCTCGTTTGATGATAGTGCGCTGCCCGCCCCAGAAAGGGAGTTTCAATGGTTCAGGCATTGGATAGGACATTAAGAAGGATTCTACATGGGTAATTCTCACCTGCTGCTCCGTTCCCATGTTTCGAATGCGACCTGCAATTTCAAACGTCCCCAGGGGATCATTTCGAAGAGGCCCTCAGATCGCTCAGTGTACTTACCATGTTTCGGGCGCCGGAGGCGACAAATATAGCATCAGCTCCGCAGGCGATAAAGCGAAAGCCCAGGTCGTGATACTTCCTGAATTCTTGTGGGTCGCGCATCAGGACCCCGGTTGCCTTCCCGGCCTTTTTCGCCGCCGCGGCGGTCGTTCTCAGGGCTTCGATGAAGCGCGGATGATCCAGTTGCCCGAAAACGCCCAGTGCCATCGACAAGTCAGATGGCCCCACAAAGAGCACATCGATGCCGTCGATTGCCGCGATGTCGTCAACGCAATTGAGAGCCTGCTCGCTCTCCACCTGCACGATGCCAACGAGGGCGTTTTTGCTGGTCGCAAGATAATCGGCGGCGTTCGCGCCAAAATTCGTCGCTCGCACCATCTGGGCGACGCCGCGGACCCCTTCGGGCGGATATCGCATGGCGCACGCTGCCGTCTGCGCTTCTTCAAGGTTGTTGATCCGTGGACACATGATACCCTCCGCCCCCAAATCAAGGATGCGATGAAAACGCTGTCGTTCGTAAGACTCGACTCGAACCAGGGAAGCGGCCGGGGTATGCTCCAGCGCCTGCAACTGATGCAGCACGTCACTTTCCGCTCCGGTCCCGTGCTCCAGGTCGATGAGCACCCAATCAAAGCCGGCCATCCCCACAATTTCGGCGGTTATCGATGAGCCGAGATTGAGCCAGCAGCCGATCAGCGTTTCACCGTTACGAATTCGTTTCTTGAGATTCTTCATTAGACACCAAGACACGAAGGTTCTGAATTGTATTTACTTTGTGCCTTTGTGCCTTCGCGGCTCAGGTTTTGGCTTTGATGGCATTGAGCTTCCTTGCGAGTCGGGACTTTTTTCGTGCGGCGGTCTTCTTGTGCATGGTGGTGGTTGCGGCGGTTTTGTCCAGTTTCTTGGTCAGGAGCCTGAACTGCTCGCTTGCGGCTTCGGCGTTGCCTGCAGCGAGTGTTTCTTCAAAGTGTTTGATCTGCGTTTTGACCTGACTCTTGCGCGCGCGGTTGATTGCCCTTTGCTTGACGTTCTGTCTGGCTCTCTTTTTGGCCTGTAACGAATGTGCCACTTCTGGTCTCCTAAAAACTATCGTTGCTCTGAACTGACTTCAATTTTGCAACACTCTTATCACTGAGAGGTTGGTTCCGTTTTCTTGCCTGCTCTTAATCTATCGACGCGCTGGCTGACGTCTCTATACGCGAAGTCGAGCTGGGCGAGCTTGCGATAGACGTCGAGCGCCTTTTGCGCATCGCCGCGTTCCTGGTAGGCGCGGGCCAGATTATACCTCAATTCCTTGCCGGTGCTATCGTCTTTGAGCTCGTGGGAATCTATCGCCTGGTTATAGACGTCGATGGCGTCATCGAGCCAGCCCTTGGAAAAGAAGCAGCAGCCGACCTGGTTCATGGCCGCAATTTTCCGCCGCGGGTCTCGTTGCGCCTCCTGGAACAGAGGAATGGCCTCGTTGTATCGCTCGTTCCTGACCAGGCGAAGCGCGTATTCGTACTTGGCGCTCAGGTCGGTCGGATAGTTCTCCACGCAGAGCCGGTAATGCTCCAGCTCCAGGGCGTCCAACTGCGCCGACAACTGCTCGCTCGCGGCTTTCGTCTGAGCGTCGTCGGGATTCGATTCGAGCGTGTCTTTTGTTTCCTTTATTTTCCTGCGGAGCTGCTTCATCCGCAGTAAGCCCGCCCGCTGCTGGTAGCTGAAATCACTCGTAGCTTTATACTTGCTCTCCAGCAGAGCGACGGCGTCATTTTCGTCCTTGTCGTTGGCCAGGTCCGACAGGGTATCGGCCAGCTCGAATATATTGGCTGCCAGGTCCGGATTCTGGGCGATTTTTCTTCTGGCCTCTTCGACGGCGCCGGCGCGGTAGTCTTCGGTTTTGACCACGCCGGCCTGGCCGTGAAGCATCTCCTGGGCCTCCCTGTCCTTGATGGATTTTCTGAAATCGCCTTCGCCGTCGTATTTACCTCGGGCCATGGTCAGCTCGGCCGAAAGGTTCTTGAACTCGTCGGACAGCGCCTTGTTTTCCGGTCTAAGTCGGGCCGCACGCTGACACGCGGCGATGGCCTTGTCAAACTGGCGCAGGTCGCAGTAGGCATCCTTCAGCAGGATGTACGTCTGGGCCGACGGATTCTCCGACGCATTGACAGTCTGGAAGATCAGGTTGGCGATCCAGCCTGCTGTCTTGCTGTAGCCGCCGGCCAGCGCCGCTTTCAGCATGGCTTCAGCGTATGCCAGATGATTCGGGTTTTTGGCGAAAAGGTATTCGGCGTTGAGCATCTGATCCAGTGGCGTCTTGCCCCGCAGGTGCTTCATTTTCTCTACCACGCTGGGCTTCCTGCCGTCCTTTCCCTGTCGGTGAAGAGCTAATTCGCACAGCGGCAGGTGACCCTCGTGCAGCGCATCGGGGGCATACCGCAACCCTTGCAGATACATGTCGATCGCATAGTCGAAATTGCTGGTCTCGGCGAGCTTTGCGGCTTTGTCAAAAAAAGCCTTGGCTTTGGCCGCCGCCTGGCTATCTTCTTCCGGCATCAGTCCTTACCAAATCAGTTTTCCGTATCTCAGTCAAACACATTATGATAATCTTCGGTCAAATATTGTCAACAATTAAATGCTTGTTCGCGAAATGGCATTATGCTATAGAATAAACCTCGAACAGGTCGTCTTGCGTTCGGAATCCTGAAGATTATTCGAATGGAGGCAGTTTACGGAGAATAGAATATGACCAACGCACTTGAACAGTACGATCCTCAAATTTATGAGTTGATACGTCAGGAGGAGGCGCGCCAGAGCGGGGCCATCCGCCTGATTCCCTCGGAAAACTACGTTTCCAAGGCGGTCATGCTGGCCAGCGGTGGATGCCTGACCAACAAGTACGCCGAAGGCTACCCCGGGCGGCGATACTACGAAGGCCAGCAGGTGACCGACCTGATCGAAAAAATGGCCCAGGAACGCGCGAAAAAACTGTTCAAGGCCGACCACGCGAACGTTCAGCCCTACTCGGGCTCGGTCGCGAACCTGGCCGCTTACTCGGCCCTGATTCAGCCGGGCGATACCATCATGGGGATGTCCCACATCGACGGCGGGCATCTTACCCACGGCGGCAAGGTCTCGCTCACCAGCAGGTTCTTCAAATCCGTCTCCTACCCGGTCAATCCCGAAACCGGCCGGATCGACTACGACCAACTCGCCGAGCTTGCCAAAGAGCACAGGCCGAAAATCATCATCTCCGGCGCGACCGCGTATCCGCGCCAGATTGACTTCGAGATCTTTGGGCAGATCGCCAGAGACGTCGGCGCCTATCACATCAGCGACATCGCGCACATTGCGGGTCTGGTTGTCGCAGGTATTCACAAGAGCCCTGTGCCCTACGCGGACATCGTCTCGACGACCACGCACAAGACCCTGCGCGGCCCCCGCGGCGGTATGCTGTTGTGCAGGGCCGAGCACGCCGCCGCTGTGGACCGGGCCGTCTTCCCGGGCCTGCAAGGTGGGCCGCACATGCACACGATGACCGCCGTGGCCGTGGCGCTGGCCGAGGCGGACACGCCCGAATTTATCGCTTATGCAAGACAAATCGTTAGGAACGCCAAGGCCCTGGCCGAGAAACTGTTGGAATATGGCTTCAAGCTCCTGTCCGGCGGAACGGACAACCACTTAATCCTGATCGATCTGCGAAACAAGAACATCCCCGGAAAGAAACTCGCCAAGGCGCTGGACCGGGCCCGCATCGTGACCAACTACAACAGCATCCCGAACGACCCGTCCCCGCCGGCCAACCCGAGCGGCCTGCGCATCGGTACGCCGGCCATCACCACGCGCGGTATGAAAGAAGACCAGGCCAGGGAAATTGCCGGCCTGATCAACAAGGTCGCCGAGAACGTCGACAACGAGTCGGCCATCGAGGAAATCGGTAAAGAGGCCCTGCTTTTGTGCTCACAGTTCCCGGTCCCCGACCACTTCATCATCCCGAACAAGAACAGCAGGTAGCAGAGAGCGGACTGAAGAATACAGGGTGCGGAATATGAGCGAAATCAAATTGAAGACGGCGGTGCTCGGTCTCAATGATCAGGGCCGGCATCTGCTCGAAGCGGCCAAGGCGGTCGATAGCCTGGAGATTCAAGCCGTCGCGGACAAGGACCCAAACGTCGCGGAGAAAATCGGCACGGCGTGGCAATGCGCGTTTTACGATGACTACAGGCAGTTGATCATTCAGCATCAGCTCGACTGCCTGCTGGTGGCCGCCCCAATCCACAGTTGCGATGAGTACGTTCGGATGGCGATGAAGAAGAAGTTCAACGTGCTCAAGGCAGCGCCGGCGGCGAGGGATTTCGAGGAGGCGGCCGGGCTTGTCCGTCTGGCCGAAGAGGAAGCGATACAATTCGCCGTGGCGAATCCGGGCCGGTTCGCACGCGGCTTCCAGGCGCTGCGGCAGATCTTGGAACAGGGCAGGATCGAGCAAATCTTTCTGCTGACCGTGTTCTGCAATAGTGGCGGCGGCGAACGGCCCGGCTGGCAGACGGACCCGAAACTGGCCGGCGGCGGCGTTCTGCTGCACGACGGCTACCACGTCGTCGATCAGGTTGCACTGAACTTCGGCGTGCCGCAGCAGATTTACTCGCTGAATACGAACCAGGCCCAGGACAAGCAGCAGCGACTGTATCTGACCGAAGACACGGCTATTGTCACGATGAAATTCAGCGATACGTTCATCGGCAGCCTGATCGTCTCCCGGCGGGCGGGGGCCGGGCCGAAAGAAGAGTGTATGGTACTCTACGGGAAGGACAGGATTCTGACCGTCCGCGACACGATGCTGACGCTCAGCGACGGCCTCGGGCGGGTGAGCGAGCAGGTCGAATACGTCGATGATGCGCTGGCGTGTACAACGGAGCTTTTGAAGGATTTTGCCGCCAGCGTGTTCTGCCCGGAGAGGAACAAGCTCTCCAGCAGCGGCAGAGAGAATTTGAAGAACATGGCGGTCATTGAATCGGCGTATCTTTCGGCCCGCACGGGCTTTCCGGAGGAGCCGGCCCGGATCCTCCAGATGGCGGCGCTGGATGCCGGCCAGGTGGCTCCCGTGCAGCTCCCGTAAGGGATGGCCTGGCCCCCTTCGGGAAAATAATGCTGGAGAACATTTGACAAGCATGACGGCGGGTAATAGTCTATATGAGTCATTCTATAACCATGTAATTGGCGCGTGATTTGGAGATTATGACATGGAAGACAGCAGGAAAAAACCGATTATGATCGCTGTGATCGTCGTGTGCCTGGGCGTGGCCGGGGCGGTGACGTATCTCAGAAGCGCCGGACCCGCAGGGGGCTATGAGAGCCTTCCGGACGACCAGATGACCTGGGTCAAGTGCAACAATCCGCAGTGCAAAGCCGACTACAAGATGAGTGAGAAGGAATACTTCAAAGAAGTAGATGCAAAGCAGCGTGCGAATCCCGCCGCGATGATGTTCACCACGCCGGCGCTGACCTGCCAGAAGTGCGGCAAGGCGAGCGTGTACAAGGCCGAAAAATGCGGCAATCCCAATTGCGGCGCGGTGTTCTTTGCCAGTAGCGTACCGAATGACTTTCCCGACCGCTGTCCTGAATGTAAGAGGAGTGAAACAGAAGAGATCAGAAAAGCAAGAAAAGCCGGGGCGCAGTAAGCTGATTATGTGGAATTCCAAAGAGCCCGGCGAGAGTCGGGCTTTTTCTGGGCCCGGCGTTGTTCGCTTGAGGCCGGTTCCCGCGCAGGCAAGTCACGCAAGCGCCACAGCGGTAGATCAACCTCACCGGCGGCTTTCTCAACCGTCCCCTCGCAAGCTCGGGCCGGGAACCGAACAGCTAAACCTGTTCAACATGATTCAGACCGGCCCTCGATCCTTGGAATCTCGCTTGTGTGTCAGCGCCCGCGTTCCTTGAGACTTTGCACGTTTGGCGTGGTAACGGTATAATCATGATTCCATGACACGCGCCTCGAACGAACAAGAGCAAAGGAGCAGAACGATGAGCTATGATCGCGTCAGGGAAATCAGAGCTTTCATCTTTCTCGGGGTACTGGTTGCCGTATCTGTGCCGGGCAGATTTCTGTACGGTTACGATGCTTCGGCAGACGACGCATTCCCGGCCAAAATACCTCTTGAGAAACCGACGGACCGACAACTCAGTGCCGCCATGCAGCGCATGTACGACGTGTGGAACCCGCATGAAGATCGAGGCAATGAGTTATTCAGCAACTTCAAGTATTCGAGGCTCGAGGGTTTTTCCCGCGAGCCGAACGTCTCCCGCCGAGACCCGTCTAAGGTGATCCGCGTTAAAGGCACGTATTACGTCTATTACACGTGCAGGCGCACCGAGGCGCCGCCGGCCGGAGCCGACAAGGCCACCGACACAGTCCCTTCGCTCGACTGGGACCTGGCCGAAATCTGGTACGCCACCAGCAAAGACGGCTTCCGCTGGACAGAACAGGGTCCCGCCGTCACGCGTCCGGCCAAGGGCCGGTTCGGCTGGCGCTCGAACTGCACGCCCGATATCCTCATCTTCAAGGGCAAGTACTATCTTTACTACCAAGCTTACAGCGCGATCCTCGAAGGGGGTGACACCTGCCCCGTCACTGTCGCCGAGGCCGACTCGCCCGGCGGTCCGTTTCGCGCGCTGGGCAGGGCCGTCGTTTCGCCCGGCGGGCCCGACGACTGGGACAGCGCCTGCATTCACGACCCGTTTCCGTTGATCTACAAAGGCAAAATCTATCTCTACTATAAAGGCTCACCCGGCCAAAAACGCGGCGGCGACAATATCATCCGCGCCCAGGGCGTGGCGATAGCCGGCCATCCCGCCGGCCCCTTCGAAAAATCGCCGCTTAACCCGGTGCTCAACTCCGGGCACGAGACCTGCCTGTGGCCGTACAAGACCGGCATTGCCGCGTTGCTTAGCCTGGACGGCACGGAGAAGAATACCGTGCAGTACGCTCCCGACGGTGTCAATTTCAAAATGATGTCACTGCTCCAGGTCCCGCCGATTGCACCGGGTCCGTACGTGCCCGATGCGTTTGCCGATAACGGCGACGGCCGAGGCATAACCTGGGGCCTGTGCCACATCAACCCGGATGGCGGCGGCTCCATGAACGATTCAATTCTGGCCCGCTTCGACTGCGACCTGAGCCTCGACAGTGACGTGCCGTACTTCAAGCGCAACAACCTGCGATTCGACGAGCACACCTACTTCCAGCCCGTCCTGGCCCTGCCCGGGCACATGAAAATGAGAATAATAAAATCAGCCGGCGAATAATGAATCTCCCTTTGCCCGTTGCTGATTCTGTCGGTGGACAACATAACGCGGGGCCATGGCTTTGGATGGCTCAAGCACTTTGACCGGACTCTAAAACCATTACGGCGTTTCAAGCCGGTCGCGGATCGAACTTGTTGTCAGAAGAATGGGTTGTGGTTTTTTTCGTGTGCGATGGTGGTGGGGGGGCCGTGGCCGGGATAGACTTTTGTTTCTCCGGGCAGGGTGAAGAGTTTCTCTTTGACACTGTTGATCAACTGGTACATGCTTCCGCCGGGGAAATCGGCCCGGCCGACCGAGCCCGCGAAGAGCGTGTCGCCGACAAAAGCGATGCCCGCGACCTTGGAACAAAGGCAGATGCCGCCGGGTGTGTGGCCCGGAGTGTGAAGTACCAGCAGCTCTATCCCGGCCTGATTGACGATGTCCCCATCCTGCAATGAAACATCCGGGGGATGCGTGCTGAACGCCATCCCACTCATCACCGACAAATTAGCATGCGGCTCTGAGAGCATTACGGCGTCCAGCTCATGGATGGATACCTTCACGTCCGGGAATGCATCACGCAGCGCAACGACACCTGCGATATGGTCGATGTGGCCGTGAGTAAGGACTACAGCAACAGGATTTAACTTATGATCCCTGAGAAAATCGACCAGAACTTCCGCTTCGAGACCGGGATCAATGATAAGGCAATCGTTCGCCGCCTCGCCGTCTCTCAGGACATAACAATTCGTTTCATAGGCGCCCAGAGTCAGTCGGTCTATTTTCATTTCACGGCTTCCTTAAAATCGAACAGGCTATCAATGATCGCATCCGCAGTCAAGCGTCTTTAGGCTTGACCGGCGGGCCGAAGTGTGTTAGTTTGCTGCGTCCTGAGAGATAGCCGGCAGAAAACGGTATATATCTCGCTGATTGGGGAGAGCTGGGAAGGTAATAATCAGCGTTTCACATTATGGAGTTACTTATTGAATGAAGGCATTTTGGCGAATATTCGGCTATGTTTGGCCCCAATGGCAACGGATTATAGTTGTTGTCCTAAGCGCGCTAATCCTCTCGTTGCTTCTGTCCTTGAGTTTCATGACGGTCATCCCGCTGTTGAAAGTCATGATGGGCGACGAAGGAATTCATGGCTGGGTAGAAAGAAAAATATGCTCGGCTCGCTACGGCATCAGCTTTGCCTCAACCGACGGCCTGGGCGAAGTAGAAGCACCAGATGCTCTCCTGGTAACTGGTCTCAAGAAAGACGAGCTCGCACAGAAAGCAGGACTGGAGAAACTCGATGTCATTACGGGCATCGGCGAGCTTAGACCAAAACAGGAAGGCCAGAATGTCTCTCGCGCCAGACTGCTCGAAGCGCTGGCGACTGTGCCTGCGAATAGCACGCTTACGATCCAATTGCAGCGGCGGTCCGCACAAGGTACCACCCGGTCCGAGTTGGCATTCAGCACCGGACCGAAACCTTTCTACATAAACCATGTCGAGAACTGGATAAACACTCTGCCAAGAGAGAATACAGCCGAAAACAAGAACAAAACGGTAACGTACATTATCTTACTATTAGGCTTGGTGACTGTATTGCGATGCACGGCAAAATTCACGCAGGAATACATGACGCAGAAAGTGGTCCAGATAGCCATAAACAGGCTGAGGGAGGACACTTTTGCCCACGCACTGGAGATGCCGGTCGGATTCTTCGCCGACGAGCGTCCGAGCGATACCGTCAGCAGGATTATTCGCGATAGCGACGTAATGGCAAAGGCCATCAAGGTCATGCTTGGAAAAGCACTGCGGGAACCTTTGAATGCACTTTTCATGGTGGTGCTGGCCATGTGGCTTAACTGGCAGCTTACGGCAATCTTTCTTTTGGGGGCGCCGTTTGTACTGGGAATGGTAGTTGTCTTCGGCCAGAAAATGAAACGAGCCACCAGGAAGTCGCTGATGGCGGGCTCACAGATGCTGGCAAAACTGCAGGAGGTGATGTCCTCGCTGCGAGTGGTGAAAGTATATAATCGCCATGAATACGAGAATGAAAACTTCAAAACCATCAACGACCGGCTGCTAAAACAACAACTGAAAATATCCAAAGTCGATGCCGCCACTATGCCGGTGATGGAAGTGTTCGGCATGGCGGCCGGTTCGGCAGCGCTGATATTCGGAGCGTACTGGATTACTTCCGGCAAGATGGATGGCCAGGAATTCTTCGGACTATTGATCCTGCTGGGCGCCGCCGCCGAAGCTACGAGGAAGACAAGCGACGTCTGGAACAGGATACAGGAGGCCAACGCCGCAGCCGAGAGGGTCTTCGCGATAATGGATTCGCCCGTCGAACGCGAAGAGGCCGGTGCTATCGAGATGCCGCCGGTGAAGAAGAGTATTGAATTCTCGAATATCGTGTTCACTTATCCCGGCGGAAACCAGCCTGCGCTGAAAGGAATCAGTCTGGTTGTCCCGGCAGGACATAATATCGCCCTGGTAGGGCCTAACGGGTCTGGCAAGACTACACTTGCAAACCTGTTACCGAGATTTTACGACCCTAATTCGGGACGGATTCTGATCGACGGGAAGGATATTCGCGATGTCAAGCTCGCCAGTCTTCGCAGCCAGATTGCGATGGTCACACAGAATATCGTCGCGTTCAACGATACTATCGCCGCCAACATAGCTTACGGCAAACCAAACGCCACAACGGAAGAAATAGAAAAGGCAGCCAGACGAGCGTACGCCCACGAGTTCATCGAGCCGCTGGCAAAGGGCTACAATACCATTATCGGCGAGCAAGGTACCGGTCTCAGCGGCGGGCAGTTGCAGCGAGTTGTCATCGCCAGGGCGATTCTCAAGAATCCGGCCATCCTGATTTTCGACGAGGCGACGAGCCAGGTTGACGCCGACAGCGAAGCGAAAATCCACAATGCAATCGAAGAGGTTATGAAAGACCGGACGAGCTTCGTCATTGCTCACCGATTCAGCACCGTGATGAGCGCGGACGTCATCGTGGTTATGGATCACGGGCGAATCGTGGCCCAGGGCCAGCACGAGGAGCTGATGCGGACTTGCCAGCTTTATCAGAGCCTGTATGAAACTCAGTTGGTGAGGGCGTAACAGCATCAATCGCAAATACTATCCACGCGGCAACAGACACGCCTTCGGGTTTGTATAGGGAGGGGGCATTTTCTATGAGGGTCCCTATTGTGGGCACTTTGATTCACTGAAAATCGCCTGTCTTGCCGATTAGATAGGTAATACCGGCCAGGGATGCGGGGCTGAATCTCGTGTATCCTGGGCTGTGGTTTTTGCTTGTAGGGTTCAGAAGCTGTAGAAGTATTTTTGACGTTGCGAGGAAACAGAGTTATGCCTGAACTTGAACGACAGAAAAAGGCACACGACTTGTTTGAGAGATACCAGGGCAATCCCATTTTGAGGCCGGGAGATTGGCCTTATGCGACCAATGCCGTCTTCAATCCGGCGGCCGCAAAGTTGGATAGCGAGACGTTGCTTCTGGTCCGGGTCGAGGACATGCGAGGTTTCTCCCACCTGACGGTCGCCCGCAGCCCCGACGGGTTCACGAATTGGGAAATCGACACGACCCCGACCCTCGAAGCGGACCAAAGCTCCCGCGAGGAGAGGTGGGGGCTGGAGGACCCGCGGATTGTCTGGCTTGAGGAGCAGAAGCAGTTCGCGGTCACCTACGTCTCATTCAGCGAAGGTGGCCCGGTTGTCTCGCTGGCGATCACGAAGAATTTCAAGACGTTTGCGCGTTTGGGTGCTCTGCTGCCGCCGGAAGACAAGGATGCTTGCCTGTTTCCTCGCCGGTTTGATGGGCGATTTGCTTTGATTCACCGGCCTATCGTCCGGGGTGAAGCCCACATGTGGATCAGTTTTTCGCCCGATTTGAAGCACTGGGGCGACCACAGACCCCTGATCATGACCAGGACGGCCTATTGGGACTGCCACCGGGTCGGCTTGGCCTGCCAGCCCATCGAGACCGCGCAGGGCTGGATGTTGTTCTATCACGGCGTACGCAATACGACCGCCGGAGCGATATACCGCGTCGGATTGGCCTTGCTGGACGTGAACTCACCCTGGAAGGTCCTGCGCCGCAGCGACGAGTGGGTCCTGGGGCCCAGCGCCGATTACGAACGTATCGGCGACGTCAGCGACGTGGTATTCCCTACCGGCGCCACGGTCCAGAAGGAAACTGACCAGGTGAATCTCTATTACGGTGCAGCCGACAGCACGGTCGCTGTGGCATCGGCCAGGTTGAGCGATTGCATCGATTATATTCTGACGTGCCCGAAGGTGGACGAATAGGCGGTCAGAAGTAGTTGGCAGGTTTTTTGTTACGACCAATTCAGGGACAATAAAGGCCGGGACGACTCAGTCTTCCCTGGTTCCCGGGGCAGGTTGTTGAATATGGTCGATCGCGAATTTGGCTCGCACCTTCTCAAGTAGTTGTGCCTTTTTGCGAATTCTCCAGACGAGCACCGTGATGGGCTCCCTCTTCTTGTCTTTGAACGTGATGACAATCTTTCCGAAGCCCATGAGCCGTTCGAGGAAATCGCTCGTGTCAATGCGGCTGTTGTAGTCCTCGCGGCCGATTTGCTCGCCTGATTCGGTAGGGCCTTCCTGCAGATTCAGGTAGTTGGGCGTTATCGCAATATAGTAGAAAAGCCCCTTGAAGCAGGAAATCAGAATTGTGAGCAGACCGATGATGCTTATCAATAGATAGCCGGTACAGTTAATGCTCACGGCAAGATGCCTGAAGAGCCGCAGAAAACCCGTGACCCAGCCGAGCAGGTGCAGCCATAGGAGAAAAAAGCCGAGACTGACCAGCATGATGAGCAATATCTTGATGCTGATGCTGTATTCCTCTATGAGGAAATTCATGAAGAACACCGTCAGCCAGATGCCGCCGATGGCGACCTCGGGGATGGAGTCCATGAACCACCAATGAGTCTCATGCAGGAACATCAGAACGCAGGCCAAGAGCGAGGCGACGATTGTCGGGGCGTAGAGTATTTTCGGCGTCCAGTTGAAGATGATGAGCCAGTCATTGATGTCGGGGTCTTGTCTCATTACCTTCTGCATTCTCAACCGGGTTCTGACCGTTTTGCGTAAAATGAACCAGGCTGCGACCGCCGCCGTCAGCACGCCGGCGGCAACGTACAAGGCGATCATCTGATTCGAGCCCCAGTCAACGTCGGCCGTGAGCTTTGGAATCGCATAGGCGATAACAATCCACGCGACAACGACCACTGCCGCCAGAACCGCCGCCGCCAGTATGATTTGCTTCTTCCGCTTCGCCCGCCCGGCATCGTTATTGGCTTCGGCGCTCTTGCTCTCTTCGAGATTCTGTGCGTCCATGTGCGGTCCTTTCACAATGGCCAGCCGCCCTGCAAAACGCAGGCCAGGCAACCGCAACCATGTTACCGCATATCGGGCTCTGGCACAATAGGTTCCCATCGCACCTTTGCGGCCCCCAGGAGTGTGCCCGTGGCATAGGACAAATCAACAAGTGCGATTTGATACTCGGCCAGCGCCAGGATTTCGGCGCTTTGAGCATCGGAAAAATTCGTCTGGGCCTGGAGCACGTCGGTGGATGTCCCCAGGCCAAGCTCGAACTGTCGCTTTTCGGCCTCAAACAGCCGGCCGTCCAGAATGGTCCTTTGTCTGCTGGCCAGGACCCGCTGCCAGTTCGCTTCGAGCTGATCGATTGCGTTAAGCACCTCCATCTCTATCATTTCCGCTCGACTGTCGCGGCCGGCCAGACGCTGGCGGCGCTGATAGAACGCCTGGCGCAGCCTGCTCTTGGCGGCCTCATTTCCAAGCGGAACCAACAACTGCAAGCCGAAGCGGTGATCCTCGAACCTCTTATCGAAAAGCAAATCAAATGAATTATCTCTCGTCGGTCCAAGACCGTTTACGTTGTACGTATAGTCCATTGTGACCAAAGGCAGCGATTGATTCTGCATATAGTCAACTGTGGCGACGGCCTCTGTGATTTGCAGCTCCAGTTCGAGCATTTCCATGCGATTGTCCGTGGCGGTTGTAACAAGGCGGTCCTTCTGCAGCTCATAGCGGACCGGGTCGGGTTCGGTCGCCGGCACGAGCACCGTCGGCGTTTGCATCTCCAGACCGGCCTTGTGCAGCATTCGCTTTAGTTCGCGCTGGCGGTCGCGCAAATTGTTCTCGGAAATAATGATCCCTTCGAGCCGCTGCGCGACGCCCGCCTCGGTACGAATCACCTCGACCTGCGGTTTGTCGCCGGCCGCCACGAAACGTTTGGCCTGCTCGAAGAGCGCTTGCGCCAGCTCATACTGTTGCTCGCGCACCTCGAGCTCTCGTCGAGCGGCGTAGAGCCGCCAGTACACACGATCCACCGCGGCGATGGCTCGGACCACCTCCAGCTTCGTTCTGGCGTCGGAGATCTGCCGCTCGTACTCGGCGATCCGAATCGCGTAGGTATTAGCCCGGTTGCCGGCGCCCCGCAGGAGCGGTTGGCTGATCGAGAGGGACATATCTGAACCATAGGAAGGATTGAATATCGAAAAGAGCGAGTCCGTTTTGGTGCGGGTGTCGGCCAGGTCAAAGGTGATGGTTCCTCCGGTTTGCAGAGGAACCCGAACGCCAAGATCCGTGGAAGAATAATCGAGCTGCGAGCCGGCAATATCAAGGATTGAAGCTACCGGTGTGTCGGTCTTGCCATACCTGACGTTGGAAAAAAAGGCCGCCTCAAACTGGGCCTCCTGCTCGCTGACCTTTTCGGCGGCAATCGCGGGACTGATGAGCTGCACCTTGAGATCGAGGTTGTTCTCCAGCGTCATCGCGCGGCACTGTTCCAACGTAAGCGCCAGATCTTTTGTGGGGACCTCGTTGACATCGTTCATATCGGCCCGGCTGTTCTGCTGGTCTTTGGACTCGCTCAGTTCGAGCGTCTCAATGGCTCGAAACCGCTCAGACGCAAAACCGATCGGGTCGGACTTGCGATCGTCAAGAATCTGTTCGCAGCCCGCCAACAAGATCAGTCCCAAGCCAATAAGCCCAACAAATCGATACGAATTGTGCAACAATTCTTTACTCATGTCTAAGAGCCTCAATCGGGTCAAGCCTGGCGGCCTTGATGGCCGGGAACATCCCAAAAAAGATACCTATAGACGCCGTAAAGCCAAATGAGAGAATTATGGCCCACACAGGGATATAGACCATAGGCATATTAAACTCTTCGCTCAGGTATTTTGGTATGTGGACCAGAGCCATAGTCAAAAGTTGGCCGAATCCAATTCCGACGAGCCCACCTACAAAGCACAAGACGACAGATTCAATCAGGAACTGACTGAGAATCGCGGATTTCTTTGCGCCAACGGCCTTGCGAAGCCCGATTTCTCTGGTTCGTTCGGATACCGAAACAAGCATGATATTCATAACGCCCACACCGCCTACCAGCAGAGAAATACTCACCACACCCACGGCTACAAGTGTCAAGATCAGCGCTATGGTATTGAACATCTCCACGTACCTTTTGACCGACGAGACTTCAAACGTATCGGGCTCCGTGGGCTTGATGTTACGCGTTCGGCGAAGGAAGAACCTTATTTCGGCCTGGGCATCCTCCACCATATCCGTCGATTTGCTTGCCGCAAAGGCCATAATAAAAGGCTCCCCCTGTAACTTGAAGGCCGTCCGAAATGGAACAAAAATCTCATAATGATCTTCAGATGCCTGTCCAGGTTCCATGGGTGGTCGCCATTCCATCACCCCGACAACAACGAATTTCACATGACCTATAAGAATGGACTGTCCAATGCAATCCCGGTCAAGCTGAAGCTTGTAGTGTAATTTGGAGTCAATCAGACATACCGGGCGTACCTGCATGTCATCAATAACAGACAGCTTTCGCCCGAGGACCATCGGTCGCTTCACGATCTCATGATACGAGGGCTCGACGCCGATGATTTTGACGCTCTCCACGGATTCATCAGCGTGACGAACCGTGCGCCGTTCCACCCAAGCCAATCGGCTAATCCGTGCTACTGAAGGGCAATGTTCCAGCATGCCGTCAAAGTGTTCCGGCAAGAATCGAATCGTCCACCAGGACGCATTGCGTTTCCTTCCTTCTTCAGCCCGCTTCGGCATGACGACCACGGTGTTGGTGCCAAACTCTTCCACCATCTTCAGCACCTCGGTTTTCAGGCCGGTGAGAGTTGCAGTGACCGCAGTTACTGCAGCAACGCCGATGACGATACCAATGACTGTGAGCATGGCCCTGGTTTTGTTTGCCCAGATTTGGTCCAGCGACAGATACACACTCTGATAGAAGAGCCTCAGGAAGGCCAGAGGCGCCCTCAGCAAAGCTCTCATGGCCGCCCTCCTTGTTCATCTTGCGGTGCAGCCGCCCCTTGTGCCATGTCATCGACAGTTGACATATCGCTACAGACCCGCCCGTCTTTCATGCGGATAATTCGCCTGGCGTGACAGGCCACGCTTTCCTCGTGCGTGACCAGGATAATCGTCTGACCCTCCCGATGAAGCTGATCGAACAGCGCCATGATGTCCTCGCTCGTCTTACTGTCGAGATTGCCCGTGGGTTCGTCCGCCAGTAGAATGCTCGGCTCGCAGACCAGGGCGCGGGCGATAGCGACGCGCTGTTTCTCGCCCCCTGAGAGCTGGTTCGGCCTGTGTTTGACCCGGCCTGCCAGACCCACTTTCTCGAGCACGTTCCTGGCGCGCTTGCGCCGGGACCACCAGCCGTTGCGCGAATAGATCAGGGGTATCTCGACGTTCTTGAGCGCGCTGAGCTGGCCCAGAAGCTCAAACGACTGAAAGACAAATCCGATTCGCTCGTTGCGGACCCGAGCCAGCGCCGCGTCGGTCATTCGCGTCGTATTCTTCCCGTCCAGCTCGTAGGAGCCTGATGTGGCTCTGTCCAGACAACCCAGGACGTTCATCAGCGTGCTCTTGCCGGAGCCGGAAGCCCCCATCACTGCGACGTATTCGTTTTCGTGCAGCTCCAGGGTGATCCCATCGAGGGCGTGGATGTATTCCACACCGACCTTATACACCCGTGTGACATCTCGGAGTCGAATCACGGCCTTATGATCCTGGGGCTGAGCGACCGGCTCATTATTTTCGGCGGTTATTGTTGGCATCGTTTGCAGCTTCTTCGTCAGACTCAGCGCCAGTTGCTTTTGTCTTTGCTTTTGCTTCACGCTCGTCCTGTATGACTTGGTCGTGCTTGATGCTTTCGAGCACCTTGTAGGGCCCCACAACGATATTATCCTCTTCCTTGATTCCCGATTTGATGATGGTGTGGGTCAGATCGCTCTGGCCAATCGTGACGGGGGTGACCACGGCCTTGCCGTTGATGTAGCGATAGACCACCGTCGCAAAGGTTTTGGCTATGTCCACCTCTGAGGATTTCTCGCGAATCTCCAGAGGCAGGCTATCCACTTCCCTGCCCAACACCGCTTGCGTGGGCACCTTGAGCACGTTTGTGTGCCTCCGCGTCTCGATGTCCACGTTCGCGGTCAGGCCCGAATACAATTTCTCTTGCGTTTTGTCGAGCAGGATCTCGGCCTTGTAGTATTTTGTTCTACTGAAGGACAAATCATTTGACAACGCGATGGAGTGCACCACGCCCGTGAACTCGCGGTCGGCGAAGGCATCGACATGAACGGTCGCCTTCTGGCCAAGCTCCAATTTCCCGACGTCCGACTCGTCCACCTGGGCCACAACCAGCATCTTCGAGAGGTCCGCCACGACCATGATCACGGTTCCCGGATTGTTCATGGTCCCCATGATAACCATCTCTCCGACCTCGGCGTCGAGCCGCGTGATTACACCGTCGATGGGAGAAGTGATAGTCGTGTGGCTGAGGGCTTCGCGTGCCTGGGCGATCCCGGCATCAGCCACCTCGATGTTATGCTGCAGCACCACCAAATTCAGTTCCGCCGATTGAAGCGTGTGCTTTGCGGCTTCATGCTGCGACTTGAGCTCGTCGAATTTGGCCTGAGCCTGGTCCAGAGTGGCTTGAGCGATGTCTTTCGATGCGAGCAGGCCTTTTTGGCGCTCCAGGTCGCGCTCGGCCTGCTTGAGCGAAGCCTCAAGGCCGGCCAGACTTGCTCGCTGACCGGCGATCCTGGCTTTCTCGACGTCTGTCTGGGCGACCTGGGCGGCGCGGCCGGCCTCGGCTGAAGTCAGCCGGCTCTCCAAATCCTTCGAATCCAGGTGCACCAGCACCGAGGCCGGTCGCGGAGGATGAGCGTTGGGATCGCCACACGTTACCGTGCCACCCTCTTCGTGGGGCAGTGCAATGATGCGCGCCGAGACTTTCGCGCTGATCTCCACCTTTGATTTTGGCTCGATCTCGCCCGGAGCGCTGACAAACTCCACCAGCTCCCCTCGCTTCGGGTTCTCGATGCGGACGACCGTGGGTTTGCCCGAACCCTTGAGTCTGGCCCTGACCAGCATTCCCATCCCGGAAACCACTGCCAGTATCACAATAATTATAACAATAGCTATGTAAGACTTCTTCACACTGAAACCTTTCTTGTGCGGAGGATCTATCGTTACAGCACTCTACAGCCGAGTATAAGAGCAATCATCCACGTCAAATGTTACCATTCTGTTACGGATTTATGTGTTTTTTGTTATTTTTTTGATCTAATGTTGAATTTCAACTCTGAAAACCCGCTCAGGGGCAAACCCGAGACCGCATAAGGCACTGTTGCCGGCGACATAAACATAGACGCCCGAGCTTGGGATTTCTTGCGCCGCCTCCCCAAAAAACGCCCTTTGCGCCTTTTGAAGGGTATGCGCACCCAAAAACCTCCCGGCGTCCCCAAGGCGAAGAACACGGAGCGCTTATCGGGCCGTCGCCACCTGCGTCGAGGCGGGGGATTGGGAATTGTGCAAGCCTTCGATCTCAAACGGCTCGCCCGGACCGCAGCCGGCAACGAACAAAAGAATCGCTGAAGCGACCACCAGCATTATTGTTGTTCTTACGATATTTCCTTCCATAGCTATCTCGCCCAGTAATCAATGACAAGCACCTTGTCCAGATACGGGCCCAGGAGCTTGCCGAACGCGTTGTGCGCCGGGTGGGGCAAATACTCCGCCCTGGCAGTCTCATCGCGAAAAGTCACCACGAAGCAGTGCGTAAAGCCCTCCTGGCGGTTCTCTACGCTTACGTCGGTGCCCCACTCGAAATCGCGGATGGCGTCGATCTTGTCCGGCAGGGCGCAGAATGCCTGCTCGATTTGCCGGACCTGCTCGTCGGTCGTGCCGTCCTTGAACTTGAACAGCACGACGTGGCGCAGCACGGGGGCCGTTGCCTCGGACGCGCTCATCGCCGCGGGTTTCGCCTCGGTGACGTGCTTGGTCTCATGGACACTGATGCAGCCGGTCAAAACAACCGCCCCGGCCGCCAGATACAAGAAGTTTCGGATCATAATCGGTTGCTTCCAATAGTTTCCTGATCGACTCACTTCCACAATTTTCCAGCCAGCCAATTCTACCCGCAACGTCCGGGACCGTCCATACTAAAATCGCGGGCAAAATACGTCGAAGGCCATCACGGGGCTGGCAAAAAAAAAGTGTAAAATGTATTTGGATGCGCGTTAAGAGCAGCTATAATCCCCACATCAAGATGAAG
>Ga0307378_10004708_pt1 | contig 19285 bp, 12 predicted proteins | sample UN1MG_FD_202238 | JGI IMG/M metagenome (GOLD analysis project Ga0307378, IMG submission 202238) | Soil microbial communities from Risofladan, Vaasa, Finland - UN-1 | ecosystem: Environmental > Terrestrial > Soil > Coastal area > Acid sulfate soil | place: Finland: Risofladan, Vaasa | collected... | reverse complement strand
CAAGATGCCGGCATCTCCTGTCCAGCCGCTTGCGCTCTTAGCCCATAAGCCCTCTAGAATGACACCGTCCGCCTTGATGGTTATGGCCGGGCCATTTTCCGATTCCACGCGAGGAAGGCTACCCTCAGAGCTTATGCCTTTGAGGATGAGCGATCTGTCCACCACTAGGCTCTCCTGGTAGATGCCGCTTGAAACCTCAATAGTCTCTCCCCAAGGGGCGGCATCTATGGCCTCCTGGATTCGCTCGCCTGGCTTGACGGATACGACTGCATTCGCGCAATTGGCCAACAGGATGAACGCAAACATTGCGGCTAGGAACCTTAACGGCTTTTGTGGCATGCCCTTCATACAACCTTATGACCTACTCGGCTGTATAAAACGCCATTCCTTCCCATTCCTCCAGTCGCAATACTTCCTAAAAGGCGCTTTTTCATCATCGTCAGCCGTTTCTTGCTCTCAGCCCCGCCTTCAAGCCAACAAAAACCTTTCCTGGTCTTTTCAGGGAGATTTTTAAAGAGGAATGATACAATCCTGACATGCGATATGGGCGCAAGAGTATGATCTCTTAGATCCGAGATGATTGGTTCTATCCAAAAGGGAATGCTCAGCAAAAAGGAAATGAATATGGAAATAAGCGAATTGTTGCTCTACTTTGTATATGCCTTCACCACTATATTCGTCATAGTCAACCCGATCGAGGCCACACTGGTCTTCGTCACCCTCACCGCTTCCCTAAACTCACAAGAGAAGAGCCGAATCTACAGGCGCACAACTCTTGTTGCTTTGGCCATTGCCATTCTCTTCTCCCTGGGCGGGGACGCAGTTCTGCGCGTATTCGGCATCACAGTGGACAGCCTGCGCGTGGCCGGAGGAATACTGCTCTTCCTGGTGGCTATAGACATGCTGCGAGGGCGCCAGCAAAAAAAGGTCACTGAGGTGGAGCTTATAGATGCGAATCAAAGGGAGGATGTCTCCATATTTCCCCTGGCCATACCGCTTCTCACCGGTCCGGGAGCAATAACCACCGTGGTGGTCTTAATGGGCGCGGCAGACAGCCTCATGGAAAAGGGCCTGTTGCTGCTGGCAATCGTGCTGATATTCCTGGCCACATTCTTTATCCTCAAATTCTCGGAGTACATTGATCAGGCCCTGGGAATTACAGGAATAATGGTAATGACCAGGATCATGGGACTGATTTTAGGGGCAGTGGCCGTGAACTTTGTGGCTACTGGGGCCTGGAACTTATACCGGGCGATGGCGGGAGCATGAAGAAAGAACAGGATAGCGCCGTACACGACTTACGTGCTCGACGCAAAAGTGCTCTAAGGAGGTCCGAATGTGGTGGGGAGGAGAAGGAATCATTCCTGCAGTGGTTTTCCTGCGAAATTCCTGAAACTCTGTTTCCCCAGATTGCGGCCCAAGTTCTTTTCCGGTGCGAAAATTGCGGGGAATGCTGCAAAGGTGAAGGCTACGCGCTAGTTGATGAAGCGGATCTGCAAGAGATTGCCGGATCGCTTGGCATTAGCCGATCAGAGGCGAGGGCCAGGTTTACGGATCCCGATCCGGGAAAAAATGCTGGATGCAGGATCTTAAAGAGCATCGGGCCGGATAGAAGCTGCTGCTTTCTTGATGTGCAAGCAAAAAGGTGCATGATTTATAGCAATAGGCCCCGCATATGCCGGACATTTCCCATGCTCAATGCAGATGTGCAATGTGGGGATGCAATATGCTTCTACTCTGACTGCCTGGGGACCGCCCAATTCGTGAAAATGCTGCAGGATAAGAGATGCGATCCGCAGGTTCAAAGGGAAATAGAGAGACTCACGAAGCAGACGCAGAGGCTTGAGACCGTGAGGATATTGCTCTTTGTCTGGCTGCGCCGCATGATGGGGAAAACAGAGGAAGCCGATCATATTTGTCGTATCACTGGGATCAGTCCCCTTCAAGAGGAGAGCGCCTTCAAGAGAGATTGCCTGGCCTACTTCCTGATGACCATAACAACGGAGGGACTGGAAGAGTATCAGTACGAAGGGGAATGAAAAAGCAACGCCTCAAGTAAATTAGCAGCAGGGGAGGTCATCCCAGTACCTTTGACTAGCAGGAACCTGCTTGGCAAGAATTTTATATAAATCTATAGTTTCATTGAGCTGCAAGATGCATTGACCGGACAAGGAATTAATCTGCATGAATCTGTCCCAGAGGTTGACAAATCCTCTGCCAGCCAATCATCGATGATCTGGGTATCAGCTAAAATCATTTAATAACGAAGCGCTGGAATCAGATGCAAGTGATCTGCCGCTGTCTGTGGATGCTACAGATGCGGCTGCTACAAATCCATAGAAAATAGGCAGTATACCTTAAATATACGGCTACGGCATTAATGTGGTCCGATTCGTGAGGACTCTTCAGCATCGAGTTATGGCGCAAGGACGCGATTTTTATGCATTATCCATCCCGCCCCAGGTGGCCGAAGCACTCGGATTAAAGGCTGGTGGACAAATGGTAATCGAGGTCAAGCCGATTAAAAAAGACATTTCCGAGATAGTTTTAAAACCACTCTCTTCGGACGGAGAATCCTAATGCGTAAGTGTGTATATATTATAATTATTACTTCTATGATTAATGGGGTCCAGTCTGCTGTATGTCATGGGCATATACACAACCTTTATCGTTAGATCCTTCAATATTTACACAGGTAAAGAGGGATTGAATATGAAATTAATAACAATATTTGTATTGGCTGCCCTGCTATTGATATCGAATTGTGCAGCTATCTCTTTTGTCCCAACAGCGGATGATTTAGCTTGGTCAAATGTGGTGGTTAAAGACAGTAATGTTATCAGTTCTGATATGGGACTGATTTCTTTCGCGGCCACGAATATGGACATGATCGGCACCAAAAAATATTGCGATTTGACCGCTTCCGACATGCAAGACGCATTAGAAAATAGCCAAATGTATAGGGTTTCACGCGAATTGCAGGAAACAAAAGACTACTGGGAGCAGGCACTTGTAACACTAAAATCCGGTTCCGAGAAAGTTTCGCGGGGATGTACGCTGGGCGATGCTACCCTAATAACACAAGGAAGTAACATGATCAATAAGGGAAATGAATATGTGATGCTTGCTACTAGAGCATTGAAAATCGCACTTGAGTAACTCTATCCGGTCTTTCGGATCGTCTGAATAGAGTGTAACCCGCAAGATTCATATCTTTTTTATGACTTTTACTTAACAAGTCCTTAATCGCTTCTGCCTAACTGCCCATCCCATACATTCCAATTGCCAGCTATCGATTAGCTACAATACAGAAACGGCGCGCTAGATCCAAGCAATCCACCCTAGGCCCGATTTGTTAAGACCTTATGCCATGGAAAAGAGGAAAAAGATGAGAAACGAGACTGCTCCACTTTGGCATGTTTGACCAGAAGCTTTTTCGTTAGATCTTTCAACCTTTGATCCAAGATAGGGTGGGATGAAATTGGACTTTATCGATAGCATTCGCGATTTATCCGCACGTATTCAAAAACAAGCCAGCGGCATTCAAACTGAGGAAGCAACAAAGAACGCCTTTGTAATGCCTTTCATTAGTGCACTCGGTTATAATGTGTTCGATCCTACAGAAGTCACACCTGAATTAATTGCTGATGTTGGAACGAAGAAAGGAGAAAAAGTCGATTATGCTATTTTAATGAACGGAAAACCGATTATTTTATTTGAATGCAAATGGTGTGGAACAGATCTGGATAAAGAGCATGCATCTCAGCTTTATAGATACTTCAGTGCAACCGAGTCTCGTTTTGGAGTATTAACGAACGGTATCGTCTATCGGTTCTATTCTGATCTGGAAAAAGCGAATGTTATGGACGAAAAGCCATTTCTAGAATTCAATATGCTTGATGTTAAAGAGCCTCTTGTAGAAGAATTGAAAAAATTTTCAAATTCATCATTTGATCTTGATAATATTTTAGCCACTGCTAGCGAGCTTAAGTACATGAGGGAAGTAAGGAGAATCATTGAAGAGCAAGCCAATACTCCGTCGGATGATTTTGTTAAATTCTTTACCGCCCAAGTATATTCTGGGAGATTGACGCAATCTGTAAGGGAACAATTTGCTCAAATCACTACGAAAGCCTTTAAACAATTTATAAATGATAAAATAAATGATCGATTAAATATTGCTCTAACAGCTGAAACACCTATCATTCTGGAAAAGCAGCAAGTAAATACAGATGGTCCTGGAACTGAAGAGGGAACAAAAGAAAATAAAATCGAAACTACCGAGGAAGAATTCGAGGCGTATTATATTATAAAAACAGTACTTAGGGATGCTATCGATCCTAAGAGGGTTAATATTCGAGATGCTATAAATTATTGTGCGGTAATACTCGATGGCTCCCCCCGCAAGCCCGTAGCTCGCTTGTATTTTAACAGTGCTCAAAAGTATATTGCACTCTTCGATGAAGAGAAACATGAAGAGAGGATCCCAATAACCTCTATTGACGAAATTTATAATTATTCTGATAGGCTTAAAGCCGTCGCTAGTCATTACGACATACAAAAACCACAAGACATAACTGGAAAATCCCTTAAATCATTCACCTTTAATGAGCGAAAATATGAAGTCAAGTATTGGAAAGATATGCTCTTGCAGCTATGTAGTGCAATTGCAGAATTAAATAAAGATAAATTCGATGCGATTTTAGAAATTAAAGGCCGACAAAGACCGTTTTTCTCAAAGAATCCTAATGATCTAAAATCACCAAATCAAATAGAAGGTACAGATGTCTATGTTGAAGTAAATTTTAGTGCAGATGGCATAATCCGACTTTCAAAAAGCGTGATGTCAAAATTTGGATATCCTGAAACCGATCTCTTGATAGAGACGTTATAATAGTTCTGTATTGTGGAAGAAGGTGATGGGGCAGCAATGAACTCCCCGATTGGATATAGAGCAGCGGTGTTTATGAAAGCCGTGGGATAAGGAAGAAGTACGTTGCAGAAGGCTAACTACCCACGACCCAGGTGATGGAGGAGCAAGGGGATCTTGAAGAGATAGATGTCTTCAGAGCGCGTCAAGATATCCCCTCGTTGGCTTCAAGATGGCTGCAAGAAAGCACCCACAAGTCCTTAACCGGTCTGACACTTCGGTGACAATAGTGGGACAGGCCATTCATACGACCTTTTAAGACTGGTATTATTAAGGCAACCCAAGTGTTATCAACCTCCAAGAGCAAATACATCACGATATTATATTTAATTATTTGAGAGATATGCATAGAAAATGTGTCTACGGGATGATATATTCTCAAATGATATGATGACTTAATAAAAAAGGTTTTCAGAGAATTCTATAAAAATAAAACTAATCGTTTCATTTGGCAACGGTTCGGAGAGAATATCTATCCAGCCAAAGAAATAATATTTGCTTGCTATTATAAAGAACAGAACCACAAACGAGCAAGGAAAGCTCTTTGCGAATGCGAATGGAAGCCGTTCTAGGCCTCTTGAGCTATCCTGCCATCCATCATCAAAGGATAGTTTTTGGCCCTCCCTCTAATCCGATGATGGGCGATTTCAAAGGCCCTAATCTCCAGTTTAGCCAAAGATCAAAATCCATAAATGGATAAATTCTTGCTCAAAAAATCGATATCAAAAAATGATTTACTTGGTAAATATATGCCCAAACCCGGACTCGAACCGGGGACATTCAGATCTTCAGTCTGACGCTCTCCCAACTGAGCTACTTGGGCTAAGTGGGCCCGACGCGATTCGAACGCGTGACCTCCGCCATGTCAAGGCGACGTCATAACCAGCTAGACCACGGGCCCGCAAGCACCTTTCCTGTCTCTTTCTCGCAGATAAAGGCTTCGGTCTGACTTGAGCGCGGAGAAAATGAATGTGGGCAGATCGGGCACAGCGCCCGGCCCGCCCGTTTCCCCCAGCGTTTCAGTAATAGACCTCTTTGTGATACTCATCAAGTGCCTTGATGGTGATCTGGTCCTTCTTGGCCATGAGGATGGCCTCTGCCGCAGCCTGCGCTGCCTGAATGGTGGTGATGTAGGGGATGTGGTAGTCCACGGCAGATCTCCGGATTTGGACGCCGTCCTTGACCGACTGCTTGGTGGTAGGCGTATTTATGATCAGCTTGACCTCGCCGATCTTGACGTAGTCCAGAATATTGGGACTGCCGTTGTAGATCTTATTGACTCTCACTACAGGCAAGCCCGAGCGACGCAGGTATTCGGCAGTGCTATCCGTGGCAATGATGGAGAGCCCCACCTCATGCAGCTTCTTGGCAGCAACCGCCACAGCGGCCTTGTCCTCATCCTTTACGGAGATGAAGACCATGCCCTCCAAGGGCAGCGGATTGTCCGCAGACAGCTCCGCCTTGAAGAAGGCCAGGCCCAGTTTGTAGTCTATTCCCATGACCTCGCCCGTAGACCTCATCTCCGGTCCCAGGAGAACATCTGCGCCGGGTAATTTGTCGAAGGGCAGGAGCACCTCCTTTACGGAGACGTAAGGCGTCTTGGGCTCCTGAGTAAAGCCCTGCTCGCGAAGGGACTTTCCAATCATGACGTTGGCGGCAATCTTGGCCAGGGGCAGGCCGACTGCTTTGGAAACGAAAGGTATGGTACGGCTGGATCTGGGATTTGCCTCCAGCACATAAACCGCGCCGTCCTTGTAAGCCATTTGCAGGTTCACAATTCCCACGACGTTGAGACCAAGCGCGATCTTGCGTACGTAGTCCCTCACTACCTCCAAAACCACACCTGGTAAGGTCTGGGGCGGAATCATACAGGCGCTGTCGCCCGAATGAATTCCTGCCTCCTCGATGTGCTCCATGATGGCGCCTATCAGAACATCCTTTCCGTCACAGACCGCGTCCACATCGATTTCCACAGCGTTTTGCAGGAAATCGTCTATGAGAACGGGATGCTCACGGGAGACGCGCACCGCCTCGCGCATGTAGACATCCAGGCCCGCCTCGTCGTAGACGATCTCCATGGCCCGTCCTCCCAGAACGTAGCTGGGCCTCACCAGGACAGGATAGCCGATCCTGGCTGCCACCACTTTGGCCTCGGTGGGTGAGAAGGCGATGCCCGCACTGGGCTGAGGGATGTTCAACTTGTCCATGAGAGCATTAAACCTCTCCCGGTCCTCAGCCAGATCGATGCTGTCCGGGCTGGTGCCCAGGATCCGGGTCTTCAGGCCGCGGCGCGCGATCTCCTTTTCCAGTGGGATGGCCAGGTTTATGGCCGTCTGGCCGCCGAACTGCACCAGCACACCGTAGGGCTGCTCCTTTTCGAGGATGTTCATGACGTCCTCTAAAGTAACAGGCTCGAAGAAGAGCTTATCCGAGGTGTCGTAATCGGTGGAGACGGTTTCAGGATTGTTGTTGACGATGTGCGCCTCGATGCCCTGCTCGCGCAGCGCCATCACAGCATGAACTGTGCAGTAGTCGAACTCGATGCCCTGGCCGATCCGGATGGGGCCTGAGCCCAAGATCAGCACCTTCTTTTTGTCTGAGGGCGCCAGCTCGCACTGTGTGTCGTAGGTGGAGTAGTAGTAAGGTGTCTTGGCCTCAAACTCGGCTGCACAGGTATCCACCATCTTGTAAGTGGGAATGATACCAAGCGAGATACGCATATCTGTTATCTCTTCCCGGCTTTTGCCCACGATGTTGGCTATCTGCTCATCGGTAAAACCGGTGCGCTTAGCCTTTCTCAGTGTCTCGGCATTCAGTTCTGCTTTTATCTCCTCTTCCATAGCAATGATGTTCTCAATCCTGTAGAGGAAGTAGGGCTCAATGCCGGTGATCGTTGAGATCTCCTCAGAGGACATGCCCCTCTTCAAGGCCTGGTAGATGGCAAAGAGCCTATCATCCGTAGGATTTTCCAGGAGGCTTTTGATCTCCTCATCCGTCCATGTGGTGTACTTTCCCGCATACCCCAGATCTTTATCGATATCCAGGGAACGAATGGCCTTCATGAGAGACTCCTCGTAGCTGCGTCCAATGGCCATGACCTCGCCGGTGGATTTCATGGCAGTGGTGAGGGTTTTATTGGCCTTGACGAACTTGTCGAAAGGCCAGCGGGGAACCTTGGTCACCACATAGTCCACCGTGGGCTCGAATGAGGCGGGTGTCTCTTTGGTCACGTCGTTTGTTATCTCATCGAGTGTCATGCCGATGGCGATCTTGGCGGTGACACGGGCAATGGGATATCCTGTGGCCTTGGAGGCGAGCGCCGAGGATCGGGAGACGCGGGGATTGACCTCTATGACCCGGTACTCTCCGTTCTTGACCGCGAACTGAATGTTGCAGCCGCCCTCGATTTCTAAAGCGCGGATGATGTTGATGGCAGCGCTTCGCAGCATCTGGATCTCTTTATCGGATAGGGTCTGGATGGGCGTGACGACAATGGATTCGCCAGTGTGAATGCCCATGGGGTCCATGTTCTCCATGTTGCAGATGGTGATGCAGGTATTGTTCGCGTCTCTCATCACCTCGTACTCTAGCTCAATCCAGCCACCTACGCTCTCCTCCAGCAGTACCTGGCTGATGCGGGACCTCTTCAGCCCCAGCTCGCAGATGGAAAGCAGCTCCTCGCGAGTCTTGGCAATGCCTCCGCCTGAGCCACCCAATGTATAGGCGGGCCGGACTACCAGTGGCAGTCCCAGTTCCTCCATGACCGCCAGAGCCTCTTGAAGGGTGTTGACTGCTTTGCTCTTCGGTACGGGCTCGCCCACCCGCTGCATGGCCTTCTTGAAGAGGTCGCGATCCTCCGCCTCTCGAATGGACTTGACGGATGTTCCCAAAACCTCGACATTAAATTTCTCTAAAACACCCATCTCCGCCAGCTCGGATGTAATGTTCAGACCTGTCTGGCCGCCAATGCCGGCGATGATTCCATCCGGCCTCTCCTTCTCGATGATCTTGGCCACAATCTCCGGCACCAAAGGCTCAATGTAGACCTTATCTGCGGTGTCCGGATCAGTCATGATGGTGGCCGGATTGGAGTTGACCAAGACGACCTCGATTCCCTCCTCACGCAGTGATTTGCAGGCCTGAGAGCCGGAGAAATCAAATTCGGCTGCCTGACCGATCTGAATGGGACCTGAGCCGATGAGCAGAACCTTATGAATATCGTTTCTCTTGGGCATATCTATCGCCTCCCGGCTTCGCCAGCCCGGTCATTCATAATCCTCAAAACAGATCCGAAGAAGGGGTCTTCAGTGCAGAGCGGTCCGGGATTGGCTTCAGGGTGGTACTGGACCGCCAGAACATTGAGCTTGTCGCTCTTTATGCCTTCGACCGTGCCGTCGTTGGCATTGAGCTGAGTGATCTCCAGGTCCGTGCCTTCTACTGAATCAGGGACCACGGCGAAGTTATGATTCTGTGAGGTAATGTAGACGATCTTCTTTTCCAGGTCTTTGACGGGCTGATTGCCTCCATGGTGCCCGAACTTTAGCTTGAAGGTCTGGGCGCCCAAGGCCAGGGATATGACCTGATGTCCCAGGCATATTCCAAAGACGGGAATCTGCCCGGTGAAGTGCTTGACGGCAGAGATGGCCTGCGTGGCCCTTTCGGGATCGCCCGGTCCATTAGAGACGAAGAGGGCCTGGGGCCTTGCCGCCTCGATCTCAGAGATACCGGCATGAGCAGGAAGCACGGTTATATCAAATCCGCGGCATGAGAGGCTCTTTAAAATGTTCCTCTTAATGCCTAAATCCAGCATCACCATGCGAGGACCTTGTCCCTCGATGCGATAGGGGGCTTTGCATGTCACATCCCCCAGAAGATCCTGTGCGGAGATATCAGCCTGCGACCTGGCCATTGCTACCACATCCAGGTCTTGCACCTCTCTCTTTTCACCAACTGCGAGCGTTGCCCTCATCACGCCAAGCTCTCTTACCTTCAAAGTGAGCATGCGGGTATCCACGCCGCAAAGCCCAGGTTTGTCCTCATCGATAAGGAACTGGTTGAGCGTTTTTGCATGGCAATGATGTGTTGGCCGGTCCCAATACTCCCGGCTGACCATGGCGCGCGGCCACATCCTGTCTGATTGAAAATTCTCACCGCTTATGCCGTAGTTGCCCTGCAGAGGATATGTGAACATGAGCATCTGTCCGTGGTAAGAGGGGTCTGTTAATGCCTCCTCATAACCGGACATAACGGTAGTAAAGACCAGTTCACCCGAAACCACGCCGGGCGCACCAAAACCGGTACCTTCCACCCTCGTACCGTCTTCTAACCCTAAGACCCCAATCATAGTATCGGCAACACAAGAAGCTAAGTCACCTAAATACATTTCGATACTGGAAAATGGTCTTTAGCAGTTTGCTGTAGTTTTGCAGAATCATCATCTTTTTTAAGCTGGAGACCTATTTCGCATGCATGGAAGTTAAAGTGCAGACTATGAAAGGTCCCGATTTCAAGCAGATCTATGCCATCGGCGCGATAGGAGGCCACAGCCCCTATGACTTTCGCATCGCCTTTTACAACGACTCGCCGAGGACGCAGGTCGAGGGCGACAAGAATGTGACAGTCATGGAAAGAAAGATCGACACAGAGATCATTCTCTCACCCCTGGCGGCCAAGGAATTGGCCAACTGGCTGACTGAGCACATCAAGGACTTTGAGAAGGTCTTTGGAGAAATCAAGAGGCCTGGATCGGTGTCCCTGGATCCTGCCATTGCTGCGAAAGGCAGCGAGCCGGCCGCCATTCAGGGATATATGTGAAGCATATGTGAGGCGACGATGAATAACAAAGAGAAGGTGCTGCTGCACAGAGGCATGGATAAGGTCAAGCAGAAGAAGTTTGAGGAGGCTTTGAATCTCTTCGAGCGAGTGCTTGCTATGAACCCGGAGATCCCGGAAATCTGGAACAACAAGGCAGTTGCGCTCTATGGCTTGGGACGCTCAGAAGAGGCACTGGAAAGCTACGATCGATGCCTGGCCTTAGATCCTGAAAATCTGGATGCTCTAAGAAACAAGGGCTTTTTGCTGAGAAACCAGAGAAAGCTGGAAGAGGCGCTGCAGGTTTATGACATCGTGCTCCAGAAGGGAGGCGATGCCTATGACATGGAATCCACGGCTGCGGTGCTCACGGCACTAGGGCGGCTTGAGGAAGCCTTGAGTTGCCTGTACCTGGCCAGGGATGCGTTGCCTTTGGAGCGCTTAGAGGATGAGATTGAGATGGTAAAGGGTCTGATGGAGAAGAAAGGCCTTCCAATCCCGCAGAGAGGACCGCCAGATATGAGCCCCAAGGAGAAGAACCTTCAGGGGAAAGAGTGATATTATTAAAAAGAGAATTAATATACGCTTGCTTTTTGCATCTTAAAGCATATTGGGGGATCCAGTCTTGAAAGGCTTCATAATGATAAACGTTGAGCCGGGAACGGAAAAGGCAGTCCACGATTGTCTGGCGAGCATCAAGGGTATTCAAGAGGTTGTGCCGGTCTACGGAGAGCGAGACTTCATTGCCATAGCCGATGTGGAGAGCATATCCGACCTCAACCGGGCTGTGCTGAGCGTGAGGGAGATCAATGGAGTGACTTATACTCAGACGATCCTTGGTATGGAGCTGAAGTTTTAGAGATTGATGCCTTCACTTAAAAATTCCGGCTCGCTTGCGCCCCTTTATCTGGCGGTCTTCGTCGCCGTCCTAGGATTCTCTCTTATCGCGCCCTTCTTCCCCCGCTATGTCATGGATCTGGGCGCATCTTACACCATGCTTGGATTTATCGTCTCTATCTACGGGGCGGTGCAACTTCTCACTCAAATACCTATGGGACGCCTCTCCGATCAGATGGGGCGAAAGAAGATCATGCTTGTAGGCCTGGCCACCTTCTCCTTTTTGCCGCTCCTTTACATATATGCAAAAAGCGCCAATTCTCTCCTGTTTATCAGAGCTTTGGGGGGCCTTGGGGCATCAGCCGTCTGGCCCATTGCCATGGCACTGATTGTCGACCAGGCTGAAGCGAAAAACAGAGGGTCGGCCATGGGCAGGTACAACGCAGCCTTCTTCTCCGCTTTAGCCTTGGGCCCCCTCATAGGTGGAGTACTCTATGATTTTATGGGCTTAAATGCACCTTTTTATTTGTGGGCTCTTCTGGGTGCGGCATCATTTTTCATAGTCCATTATAAGGTTAAAGAGCCGGACAAGATAAAGGTGCAGATGGGGCTGGTGCCCATCAGGGGAAAGGAATCGCTCATCGCTCCCGGCTATCGGCTCACATTTCTGGCCTGCTCTTCCGTCGTCCTCTGGACGGGTGTGGTGGGAGGCTTCAACTTCACCATGCTGCCCAGTTTCGCTGCAGGCCTGGGCTTTAATGCTACGGATGTAGGGACAATCTACCTGGTTTACGGAGGCAGCACGGCTCTTTTCAACATCTACTTTGGCCGCCAGGCCGACAGGGGAACAAGAAAAAAACTCATCTTTGCAGGCTGCCTGGCAGGGGCCATCAGTTTTGCTCTTCTTCCTCTAGCGAATGCCTTGATCCTTGTCACATTACTTTTCGCCGGCATGGGGATGGGACTTGGCATGGCAAGCCCGGCAGCAGCGGCGCTAATCGCTGACACCACCTGCGCCACCAGGAGAGGCGAAGTTTACGGCATCTTCAATACCGCTCGCATGGCCGGTGTGGTGATCGGGCCGCTTATTGCGGGGTTGACGGCTGACCTGCATGGGGTTTATGGTGCGGTCTATGCCTTCACAATATTGGCTATAGCCATAACTCTGGGAACTCTGATCGTCCGAGAGTCGAATGAAATAAATAAAAAATAAGCTATCGGGCAGTCTGTCCGCCAAATATTCTCCTAAAGCACTCCCGGAGCGTTTAAGGTGCTCCAGGAACCTTGCTGACCGATCCTAAGTGAGGACCTGCTCTGAGCATACTTCAGGTTATTCTCCAGATGTCCTCCGAATGTTACCGGTATGGGTGATAAAGATCCAGAACCAATGCTGCCGATCTGGACGGCATTGGTGTTGTTGGTGAGCTTAACGGGGATAGCATTAGTGTAGAAGCTCTGACCCAGGAGAGGGAAATAGGGAGTATCTAGGATTTCTAGAATCGACATATCCGCCGGTTTGAAGGATGCAGCCTGTGAAGGGTAGCTCATCTGGAAGAACATGGGGTCATCGTAAAGCCACATCGTTGCCAGGCCTGTGCTGGCCAGCATAAGGAGCACAGCTATAGTAATTGTGTATTTCATCATAGTTTCTCCCCCTGACATTCGTTGGATTTAAACCTATCTCTTTTTCTGATTTTCGTCTTTCCTTTCCCCCTTGTGCGCTTGCCTTTCAAGGAGTCTGCCAGAGGCCGTTATAATAAACTCTCACAGAAGAGCCGGATCTGGCGATATCAAGCGTTTTAGGCAGATCCCCATGAGTACCAATCCACCATGCATTTGTCGGATATTTCCCGGCAGAGTATGGCTGATAGTAATAATAGGGCCCACCATAGCTCCAGGGATTGTACCAGTAGGTTTTGGCGTACACCGGCTGGGTGCTGTAGCTTGGTGGAGTATAGCTGTAAGTGGAATAATATGGAGAATATTGATAATACGGATAATATGGCCAAATAGAATTACCGTAGCTATAGATAGGCCATACGCCGAGCCAGTCCCGATATGTTTCGGCTGGTGCTGCCTCCTCAGCGCACGCAAATGTGGTCCATAAGAGAATTATGAGAAACAAGACAATTGCGATTTTTGCCATTTCTAATCCCCCTTAACAATGAGTCTCATAAAAATATAAAACTTTTCCCGTTATCAAGCGAATCGTTACCGTGCGGATTTTAAAAAAAATGAGATGGGCAGGACCTCTTGCCCCATCTCAAATATTCACGGCTAAGCGATGCGCTAAGCTTCACTTATCATGAGCCATCTTACCTGGTTTTTCCTATGACGGCTACCTTCTTGCTCACCAGATTTAGCAGCTCAAAGTCCTGACCTACCGCACTGTCATAAGCAGTTGCCGGGGCGTGCTTGCCGTCCCGGACGTAGACAAAAACCCTGTAGCTGCCGGCATCAGTGGGAGCATTGGCCCAAGTCCACTGGTTCTTTGTCGACCATGTCTGCACTATCTTCCAGGCATTGCCTGTGGTGGGGCCCCTCAGCCAGAACTGATAGAGTATCGGATCTTTATTGGCATCAGTGGCCATTGCCGTCCACTTCACAGAAGTTCCTGCACTTTGCGGACTGGGCTTGTCGGTAGTCAGAGCCGTCAGTGTAGGCGGCTGGTTGGGTGTTAGCTGATATGGAGCTCCCAGTGCGCTATCGTAACTGGTTGCAGGATTATGCTTTCCGTCCCGAGCGTAGACATAGACGGTGTAATTTCCGCCGTCGCTGCCGAAACTGGTCCAGGTCCACTCATTCTTTGTCGACCAATCCTGCACTACCTCCCAAACATTGCCTGTGGAGGAACCCTTCAGCCAGAACCGATAGAGTATCGGATCTTTATTGGCATCGGACGCTTTTGCAGTCCATTTCACTGCTGTCCCTGCACTCTGCGGGCTTATCTTGTCGGTAGTCAGAGCCGTCAGCTTGGGCGGCTGATTGGGAGTGAGAAGATAAGGTGCTCCCACTGCGCTATCGTAACCGGTTGCTGGATTGTGTTTTCCGTCCCGAGCGTAGACATAGACCGTGTAAGCCCCGCCGTCGCTGCCTGAACTGGCCCAAGTCCACTGGTTCTTTGTCGACCAATCCTGCACTACCTTCCAGGTGCCTCCTGTTGAGGTGCCCTTCAGCCAGAATTTGTAGAATACCGGCTCTCTATCCGGATCTGAGGCTACTGCCGTCCACTTTATGGGCGTGCCGGCGATCTGTGAGCTGGGCTTATCCGGTTTTAGGGAGACGAGAGTAGGCGGCTGGTTAGGCCGAAGCACTGTAAACAAAGCTCCTGCGTCATCATCCCATCCAGCCAGGCTGGAATGCAGGCCGTCTCTCACTTGCACCTGAATCTCGCTTGTTCCCGCATCAGCAGGCGAGGTGGGCCATACCCATGTCGGGTCCGTGGACCAATCCCGCGCCAGCCTCCAGAATCCTCCCGTAGCTGGACCCTTCACCCAGTACCTGTAGAACACAGGATTACCCTCTGGGTCCATGGCGGATGCTTTCCACCAAACAGTGGCTCCTATTGGCTGCGGGCTGTTCACATTGCTGGCCAGACCAGTGATAACCGGCGGCCGGTTCAGGTTGATGATGGAGAAGGCGGCTATTTCATAGTCGTCTGAGCCTCTCGGTCCGGCATGACTGCCATCCCGAACTGCCACCAGCACCTCGCTGTAGCCGACATCCATGGGATTGGTTCTCCAGGTCCAGCGGTTGTTCTTGCCCCAGCCGGTCTGATCAATCCAGAATCCATTCGTAGAAGGCCCGCGCAGATAGAACTTGTACTGCAAGGGAGCCCCCTCAGGATCGGAGGCCAGCGCGGTCCACTTAATCCAGCTTCCCGCTAATTGAGGTGCCGGCCGATCGGAGAACAGCACATTGACTCGTGGCGGCAGATTGGCGATCGTCAGCTTATATGTGATCGCCTTCTTGTCGTCAAAGCCGTTCGCATCGGAATGCAGTCCATCTCTAACCCAGACCTCAACCTGATAGTCGCCGGGCACGTATCCAATGGTGCTCCAGGCCCAGACGGCACTTGCCGTGTAGCCCGTATCGGCCCGAACCTGGCTGCTTGGGGCAGGCCCTTTGATGACAAACCTGTACTGCAGCGGATTGTTCTCCGGATCGGTGGCTGCGGCAGTCAAGGCTATGGATTGGCCCACTCTTTGCGGGCTGCCTGGATTTGCCGTCAGAGACTGGACCTTCGGTGGCAGGTTGTTGTTTTTGTTGCCGAAGTTCAGCTCCTTGCTGTCGCCTGCTACCAGGGAAAACGACGCATGAATTCCGCCTGCAGGAGAGACCGCAGTCCAGCCGGTTTGCACATCTTCGCTCAGCTGGTAGTTTCCTGGATCCAGATTTGCGAAGGTGTACCATCCATTGACGTTTGTGGTTGTGTTCAGCTCTACGCTCGTGGATAGGTTCTTGAGCCGGATCGTCCAGCCAGAGAGGCCGGGCTCGCCGTTATTGGCTCCGTTGTTATTGAGGTCGTTGTACTTGACGCCCCAAACAGAGGCCTTGCCCGGCTGAGAAACGAGCTTATTGCCAAAGTTCTGGTTGGTCTTGCTTCCAGGCAGAGTGACAGTCAGCTCCGTGTCTGTGGTTGGCGTCCAGCCGAGCTGAGAGAACTCGCTTACCTTATAGATTCCCGGGAAGAGATTCTTGAAGGTATAAGCTCCATTGGCATCGGTCTTGGTCTTGGCCAGAATTATGTCATGGACAGGACCACCTAGCGGACCAACGTAGGTCAAAGCTATCTGCCAGTTGGCAATTCCCAGCTCACCGCTGTCCTTGACTCCATTTTCATTGAGGTCGTTGAACTTGACACCGGATATGGAGGATTTGCCAAACACGGGAATGGGCGCCACAACTACGGATTTCACAGTAACGCTGACGATGATGGGATCGTCTACCTCGTAGGTTCCGGGGGCAAGGTTGCCGAATGTGTATGAGCCGTCCTCACCGGATGTCACATTTCCAATCTCTTTTCCGTTTTGTACAAGCGTCACAGGCTGCCCGGGAATGGATGGTTCATCCGAGTCCTGCACACCGTTCTCATTGGCATCGTAGAACTTGACACCTGAGATGGTAAAGCCGCCTTTGTTGCCGAAGTCCTTGCCGGTTACATCGGCATTGGTCAGCTCCACATTGTACGATCCATCTGAGGGCAGGCTGACGGTCCAACCTTCAGAAGCGACCTCACTCACTGTGTATTTGCCCGGGGCCAGGTTCTTGAAGGCATAGGAGCCGTCCTGGACGGTAGTGGTCGCGTTGATCACTTTTCCATCGGAAGAGAGCTGAATGTTCCACCCGGCCTGGCCGGTCTCATCAGCATCCCTGGCACCATCTCCGTTGCTGTCAAGGAATACGCTTCCTGATATGGCCCAGGAACCGTGGTTGCCGAAGTCCTTGCCGGCCATATCTGCATCAGAGAGCGCTATAGTATAGGAACCCTCAGCAGGTGCCGTCCTGACCCAACCGGACTGCTCGGTCTCAGTGATGGTGTACGTGCCGGGCAGAAGGGCTTCGAACCTGTAAGATCCGTCTCTTGCGGTTGTCAATTCTTTTTGTACAGCCTCATTGTCCTGGGTCTGTCCGGTCAGGGTGATCGTCCAACCTTCCATTCCCGGCTCGCCGCCGTTGGCTCCATTGCCGTCAAGGTCGTTATACTTCATGCCGGATATGCTGTAGGATGACAGCTTATTGGCAAAGTTCCTGTCAGAAGCATCTGCATCCAACAGATCCACGCTATAAGACCCGCTCTCGGGATTGATGGCCACCCAGCCGGAGGGCAATGTCTCGCTGACTGCGTAGCTTCCCGCCAACAGTCCCTCGAAGCGGTATGATCCGTCCTCGCTCGTCAGGGTAGAAACCTCGCTGTTATCGGGTTTGACAAGCCGGATCGTCCAGCCGGAAAGGGCTTCGCCGTTATCTAAGAGGCCATTGCCGTTCTTGTCCTCATAAGCCGCGCCGGAGATGTTCATGGCCGGCTCGCTGATGGTAAAGAAGGCTACAATCTCACCATCAAAACCATCTTCCGCCGCATGCTTGCCGTCTCTTACCTGGACTTTGACCTGGTTTTCGCCGGCATCAGCAGAGGATGTCTTCTGAGTCCAGGCCCCGGCATCGCTCCACTCAGTTACGGGCTGCCAGGCACTGTTGGTTGTCGGTCCACTCAGGAAGAAGCGGAAGAGCAACGGGTCGGAGTCTGCATCAGTGGCCTTTGCAGTCCAGATTATGGTGGTTCCGGGAATCTGGGGGCTTGCGACATCGGCTGTCAGAGAATTCAAGACGGGCGTCTGGTTCACTGCCGCAGGTGCCGTCTTTGTCTCATCCGTTTCATTGACGGGCTGCAGCGGGATTGTCACATTTTCCGGTACTAGGGGTGTGGTTATGTTCTCTTCTGCTGCGGGTGGTATCACTGTCTCCGGTGCAATCGCCACAGGCTGCGTCTCATTGACAGGCCGCTCGGGCTGAGTTACATTTTCCGGTACTATGGGTATGGTTATGTTCTCAGTCACAGGAGGTGCCACGGTCTCCGGAGCAGGCGTCACAGGCTGCGTCTCATTGACAGGCTGCTCGGGCTGAGTTACATTTTCCGGTACTATGGGTATGGTTATGTTCTCAGTCACAGGAGGTGCCACGACCTCTGGAACAGGGGTTACAAGTTCCGTCTTGTTCTCTTCCGGCACTGTTACATTCTCGCTCGCGACAGGCTCTTGCTCGGGCTTGATTTCGGCCACAGGAGCAATTATGGAAAACTCGCGACTCATGTTGCCGCCCTCGCCCAGGTTTTCCTCATGCAGGCTGTCTCTTACCTGCACCGAGATCAGGCTGGTACCGGGCTGCATGGCTGTCCAGGTCCACATGTTCTCTGATTGCCATTCTGTGGCAGGAGTGCTGTTGACCAGGAAGCGATAGGTGATCGGATCGGATTCCGGATCGCTGGCCTTTGCGGTCCAGGTGACTGCTGCACCCAGAGTTCCCAGAGTCTGCGGGCTGTCACTGTCTGCAGTCAGGCTGCTAAGAGCTGGTGCATCGTTGGGTGGAAGGACTATCTCAAAGTTGGCGCTGCTTGCGCTGTCTCCTTCAGGATTATGCTTTCCATCCTTTACCCTGGCCTCGATGGTATGTGGTCCAACCTGATCCGCTGTCGCCGTCCAGCTCCAGACGGGGCTGTCCGACCAGTCCTGCACTACCTTTTCGTCCATTGAGAACAGGTATTGCAGTGGCTCATTCTCTGCATCAGATGCAACCGCCGTCCAGGTTACAGTGGTTCCCGTCACCTGCGGGCTCTCACTGTCTGCGGTCAGGCTGCTCATCTCGGGAGCATTGTTTGGCGGCAGAACTATCTCGAAATTAGCGCTGCCCGAGTTGTCTCCCTCAGCATTGTGCTTTCCGTCTCTTACCTTGGCCTCGATTGCATGCTGGCCGACCTGATCTGCTGCGGCGGTCCAGCTCCAGACGGGGCTGTCCGACCAATCCTGCACGATCTGTCCGTCCATTGAGAACAGGTATTGCAAGGGATCATTCTCGGTATCAGATGCAACAGCCGTCCAGGTTACAGCGGTTCCCGTTACCTGCGGGCTCTCACTGTCTGCAGTCAGGCTGCTCACAACTGGAGCATTGTTGGGTGGAAGAACTATCTCGAAGTTGGCGCTGCTCGAGTTG
>Ga0307378_10004707_pt1 | contig 19292 bp, 41 predicted proteins | sample UN1MG_FD_202238 | JGI IMG/M metagenome (GOLD analysis project Ga0307378, IMG submission 202238) | Soil microbial communities from Risofladan, Vaasa, Finland - UN-1 | ecosystem: Environmental > Terrestrial > Soil > Coastal area > Acid sulfate soil | place: Finland: Risofladan, Vaasa | collected... | reverse complement strand
GTAGGCTGTATGTGTATGTAACCTGTAGGCTGTATTCATACCCATATGCCTTCCTCCAAATCCATTTACCATAGTGAGTGTTGATATAAGTGGTGAATACTGTTTGGTTCTAACTAAAAAAAAAAAGAAAAAAAGATATATATATATTCCTCTCCTCTATCCATATCACTACCTCTATCTCTATCATCATCAATAGAGATATACATATCATGGCTATGGTATGTGGATTTTGAGAAATGTGTATGGGTGTGAATACTGCATACTGGTTACATTGCATACAGCCTACGATATACATTGTATGCTGTATGTATTTGTACCACGAATAGGTCTTGACAACTTCCATGTTTTATGATATGCTGCTTATAATAAGAGAATATAATGCGACAAGGAGGATCTGGAAAGATGAGTACAGTTAATGTGCAGGGAAGAATAGACATGAAGAGTCTTGCGGCTGTTGCAAGAGCGTATGTGGAGAGGGGATCTACATTTGGTAGCAGGTCTGATCTTATGTGGAGAATAGTAGAGGACGCAGCTATTGCAGCAGAGAATAGTGGCGCGACTAGACCGAACACAGATGAAGAGGCCCTACAATATCTCAGGCAGGTTGGTCTCAACATTGCCATGAGTGATAGGAGTAGGAGAGAGGTACGAAGGGCACTTATAGATGATGTGGGAGTGCATGACTACTATAGTGAGGATCTATTTGCAAGACGAGTCACCAAGGCACAGTTGAAGAATAGACCTAAGAACACACAGACAGATGAAGAGTTGTTCAAAGAGCTCTACGAAGCAGGTGTGAAGCTGGGATATAAAGGGACATATGAAGAGTATACTGCTGGCATGAGAGGAGATAGTGGTAGATTGGTGCGACCTGATGCAGCGCTTGTATAACTATGGTAAATTTGATACCATAGCGCGCGAGCATAGTATGTGTGCAATGGTATTGACTTCTTACGCATTTTGTGGTATGCTGGACACATGAAGATAGGAATAAAACACGAGCGGACATACTATAATGAAGGGAAGTGATACTATGCATGAAGAACTTACATTTACACTGGCTGAGTGGAAAGCATCTCCATTCAGTAAAGATCCAGATGCAGCGTACTGGGTAAGCAAAGGTAGTCCAGTTCTCTGGGTTGAAGAGTATAACAAAGATGGAGTCAAAGCATATGGAGATGCTGCCTATGGACGCCTTAAACTAGTGGTCAACGACAAGCTTGGTATAAGTAGTGTAGGTCATTGTCTTCTTTATGAAGACTATGTTCTGTTATCTGACTACTACACAGGTGGTGGGATTCAGTTGTTCAAACGAGTAAGATAACTGGAGGTGATATCATGAAGGTGAGTATGAATCTACGGATCAGTTACAAGGACGGTTATTACCGTTGGTCCTTCTGGGGAAGGGGAGTGCTTATTGACAAGTTCCACTAGCACAAAACTAAGAGACTGGCAATCAAGAGTGCAAAACGAGTTGCCAAGAGATTCAACTTTACTATCAATAAAGTGGAGTGTACTGGAGGTAGAAAATGGACATCCAACTTAGATACATAGTAATTCCGTGGCTGATAGTCATAGCCATGTGGTCTACGGTTATCTGGATTATGGAGTGAACATACTATATAATGAAGGGAGGTGATGCTATGAAGGCGACATTTGCAAGGGCGGTTCTCCTCGCTCAAAAGATTCATGAAGAGTCTATGAAGGCTTACTTCAATGGAGGGAGATCCATGAATTGGGAAGGTACAAGTTATTATAGACTTGGCTATTCAGAGGCTGCTACTAAAGCAACAACAGAGCTTGGCTTAGATAGTGAGTGGGCTCATGTTATTTACTTGCTCAACTACACAGTCTGGAAAGATATCCAAGACTGGGCAAAGCAAAATAAACTTTAGTAATAGGAATGGTGAAGGGAGGTGCAAAATGAAACTCAGACTAGATTACGAAGGTAGCGTCGTCAGGTTCTTCAACGAGCAACATAATCTATTCACAACAGCATGCAAGGCTGTTCCTCCTCCTTGGGGTAAGCCTGGAGGAACGTTAGAAGAGAAAGGCATCCCTCCTACAAAGCGGCAGGCGAGTAAGTGGCTCAGAGGGAAAGGGATAGCTTACAAAGTCTATCGAGGAAGAGTATAACGGAGGTGCAAACATGGCTACACTGGATGAGATTGATAGGCTCTTTGCCTATCTTGAAGACAAGGAACATTATCTATACCATCAACCTAATACAATAGTCAAGCCAAGAGCCTCTCGAAGAGGTGCAGTCGTTTGGGTCATGAAGGATGGTGTTCTAGTTGATTTTAGGAAACAGGAGGATGATAATAGTGGACAGAAATGTGGCTATGATCCTGTTATACGCGGTGATTTTAGGACTAGTGATCTGGATAACAAGCATATAGAAATGGAGGTACAACATGAATGAAGAGATGGAGGAGAGTGATCTATGTAGTTCATGTCTCAACAAGGATGAGTGTCATTCTCGAGATGTTGAGAATGGAATGAGCATGTTCCTTCAAGACCAGTTTGAGTATTGTATGAGTCTTGGATACCCTGAGTATATAGACGATGATACCTGGGTAGATTGGTCTCTCTCAGATGGTGAACCTTATGATTCAAGAGTTGAGGATAGATAAATGCGACTAGTAACCTTATGGGAGTGGAAGTGGCTCCTCTGTATTGGGATGGAATGTTTTGAAGGAATAGCCTATTAAAAGGAGGGAGTGATGGATAGAAACGAAACCTTAGTTCCATTGGATCTATCAGACGCTATCGCCATGATCCAGAGATAGAAACAAGAGATCTCCGAGCTGAAGGCAATAGTAAATGAAGTGAATAGGGGCAATATCTCGATGATGGAGAAATACAGCGCTGAGATGAAGATCCAAGTGGTGCTGTTTCAAACTCTAAGGCTATAGGATGGTAATTATCCAGAAATAGGGAGGTGCAGTATGAACTTACTCTTATCACAAGATGAGCGCAACAGATTTGCTGACTGGTGTGAGATGGAGGCTAGTAGTAATGACGGCATCATACAGCAGATGGAAAAGATGAACATCCATCAGAATATAATAAAAAGTAGAAAAAGCGAAGTCGTTGCTTATCTCATTGTTGCAGGTATACTTCGCAGAATTGAAGATGCTTAATTAAAGGGAGGTGCACTATGAATGTGATAGGTGAGTTACAATCTATCATGCAATCGGGAGGTATAAGCAGGGCAAGGCTCTCTTCAATTCTTAGGGAGTTAGCAGACTTGCAGGAGAAGAGAACACGCACTCCATATAAACGCGCTATGCCTGTTACTCAGTACACTGAAATTGAGCGCAACACAACGTGTCTACATTGTGGGAGTGTTCATAAGTCAACACTCAAGTTCAAGGAGAGAGAAGATACAGTTGGTATTAACGAAGGAGGTAAGGTCATGATCATTAACTCGCAATCTCCTGTAAAGGTAGATTGTGTATCACGCTTCTGCAACTTGTGTAGTGACTTTGTCTCCAAGATGTCACGGGAAGAGCTCGAAGAACGGTACATGTTACTTCTCACTGGATTTAGAGAAGTGAAAAGCTATGGTAAATTATTTACCAAAGCGCAACGACAGAATGAGGAGGAAGATAATGCAGCTGATCAGAATGTGGGACAAATACGATAACGAAGTATATCTCAACCTTAACCCAAAGGAGGTGAAGAAGAATGGAAAAGCAAGAAATCATTCTCGACGTAAAGGCACCAAAGAAACACTCAGTTTGCTACAAAACCTTAAAGCCTGGTGTCGCAGTGTTTTCTGTCTATGTTATGCGAAGCTGCATGGGCTCTTCAGTTCCTAAGGCGATTAAGATTACGATTGAGGAGGCATAGTATGAGTGATAATGGTCTTACGCACGAGATATACCTTGGTGATGGTCTGTATACAGGGTTTGACGGCTATCAGATTATTCTTGCTGCGAATGGTAGACTCGGCACGGAATACTGTTCTGATAAAGTCGCTCTAGATCCTCATGTTACTGAGGCCTTCATTAAGTATGTGAAGCGCTTGAGAGAAGCAGGAGAACCTATATGACTCGTCACAGTCAAGTGCTCTATCAACGGCAGGTTGCAGCGAAGGTGTGGAACTTAATAAATCAAGAAGTTAACAGACATGCTCGCTGCACGCACCCTATAGTGAAGCTGATGCTACTATTACATGACAGTAACTTTAACATGCTGTTCGGGAGGCAGGTATACTTCAAACACAAGTCTCTTGGCGCAGGCGTCTATGATGTCTGGATGGAGTATGTAGAGAAGGGGGGGCCATGAATCTACCACCTGCGTTTCTAGATCTAGATAAATTCCTCAAGCTACCGAAGGCCGCATTTGAGTTGCCAGGATGAGGATGCGCTATCGCAGAACAAGAGGTTCTGCTACGCCTATCAGTCGCAGCAAGTATACACGACATCAAGGTGAACAAGAGTGTGCTCGAAGGCTTGCGAGACGGCAGAAAGGAGAGAACATATGACAGGTAACTATCGAGACTTTCCAGGACGTGATCCTAACGAACCAAGTATTCATGACCATGGAGCTCCCTATAATAAAGATGATGAGGGGAACTGTGATTGCTCATCTTGCCGATATACAAAGCATAAACGGCGGCGAGAAGAAGCGGCGATTGATAGAAAGGAGGTATAGACAAAAAACAAAAGGTGACCATGCGTAGGCAACAAGGTATTGACAACTTTTCATTTCCATGATACCATGTTTGCTACAATGGTCGAGTGTTTTCTGACAGTAAACATCTAACAAGAGGAGGTAAGAGAATGATCGAAGTTACCGCAAAAGTACCAAAGTTGGGGAAGGAAGCAACAATTCTGGTCGACCTAGGCGACGACGCAGCTGATGCGATCGTGAAGTTTGGAGACGATGTTGTCTTCAGTAACTATCTCGCCAATACCAAGGTCGGGATTCAGTCTGGAATTCGTAGGTGCATCGAAGCAGGTCTCGCGCCTAATGAGATCCAGGCTAAGTACGACACCTTCAAGCCTGGTGTGACGATGGATCGAGTGGTTGATCCTGTCGCCGCTATGGCTGCGAAGTTGTCAAAGATGTCGCCGGAAGAGCAGGAAGCCGCCTTCGCTGCCTTGCGTGCCAAGATCAGCGGCCAAGGCTAAGCCGCAGATATTCCAGTTCGGGAGCGTCTGGACAAAACGCTCCCTTTTTTTCTCTTTCGCTATAATTGTGGTTTTTTACTAACAATGTGCATGGAGGTGTTCTGTGGTAGACTATAGTAAGTGCGTATATGGTGAAGGTATGAATCTTCACAAGTGGAGCCTTAGAGAGGTAGAGTTCTATCACTTCGCTATGGTGGTCCAAGGTCACATAGATAAGTACACAATACCTCAATATGGTGATGCTCCAACTGATCAAGTGGAAGAGTGGACTCCATCTCAGTGTATGGACTCTGTTAAACGCTATGCAAATAGAATAGATAGCAATAGTCGTGGTAGACTGGAGAGCCTTAGAGATATGGCTAAGATTGCGCACTTTGCGGCTATGTCTTTTTATAAGATGCAGCCAACAGCTGAGGAGATAAAGAAGGTGCAGGAGGGAAAGTTTTGACAAGATATGGTCCTGGAAGTCCACTTCAACAAGAGCAGCGAAGAAGATTCTACACAAACGGAGATTCTGTATATCAAAAGTACCATAGAGCTTGGATGATGGATATACCAAAGCACTGTGTATGTTGAGGAGGAAGTATGACTCTCAAAATAGTCGCAAAGCTTGATAAGAGTGGTAGTGAGTCCAGGATCTATCATCACTACACTTTCGGTAAACCTGGGTCAGATGTGAATGGAGGATTCTATATCAACAAGACAATGGTGAATCCTCCTGACTCTATTGAGATTGAGATAGCACAGAAGAAAGGAGAGTAGCTATGTCTATCAACTATGGTCAACTTCCCAAGAGGGGAGATCAAGCTGTAAAAAGATCTGTAATCGAATATACAGATTTAGAGATAAATACGCGACTGGCTTTTGCAGACATGTTGATTCAGCAACTATTGGATCATAGTATGCCACCAGTATTACCTTCACACCTTGAAACAGAGTTACAAGCACTCTTGGTTGAACAACTTCGACGCCAGAAAGGAATAGCTGGGGAGGGTATATGACCAGTCCTATCAAGAAAACAGAGGTAAGTACTTATGGTATACTATGCTCATAGCATAAAGATAGATAGTCTAAATGTTATAGATCCAAACGATTGGAAGGTTAACTATGGAGAGGTTATATGTCTCGCAAAGGAATAATGCTATGCTACCCATTTGAGGAGAAACGCCTAACCAAGTGGAAGGCTCCATACCTTATCCAACCTAAGCTTGATGGAGATCGCTGCCGAGGATGTATAGACTCTCAGGGGAACGTTGTTCTGTTGTCTTCGGAGGAGAACGAGATCGTATCCGTTCCTCACATCAACGCTGCATTGAGCAGTTTGCACCTCCGCGATGTGGAGTTTGATGGAGAGCTATACATCCCTGGCGCACCACATGAGGCTATACATAGTATTGTATCGAGAGAAGTGAACATACATCCAGACTCCACTTATATGGAGTACCATATCTTCGATCTCATTTCAGTAGGATCTCAGGTGGAGAGAACAAACAACCTACTCCATACTATAAACTACAAGCATATAGGAAGATGGCTTGGGCCAATCCAGATAGTACCAAACCAGTTTGTTTGGACAATAAATGAAATCATGTGGAAGTTAGATAACTATATAGAGAGAGGCTATGAAGGCTTCGTCATTCGAGATAGCCACGCACCTTATGTTCGCAAGCGGAGTACACAGATGATGAAATTCAAGCCAAGGAAGGAGGATATATATGAGATCGTTGGCTATGAAGAAGAGATATCTATTGAGGGTGCTCCGAAAGGATCACTTGGTGCCCTTAGATGCAAGGGAAGTGATAGCACGATCTTTAATGTGGGAAGTGGGTCGCTGCTTACACGAGATGCGAGACAGGAACTATGGAAGACTAAGGATGCTCTCATTGGGAAGTATGCCAGAGTCAAGTACCAGCATCTCACCCATGCTCGTGGGGTTCCAAGATTCCCGGTAGTTGTAGATATTATAGATCTGCCACAATAACTATGGTAAATTATTTACCAAAGCGGGGAGATAATGAGCTTAGAACCACCTAAGACTAAGACTGGAGTTATCTGTAAGTTCTGCAAGTGGGATGATGCAAGGGAATTTATTATGATTGGTAGTATACAGTATGTATGTCCTAATTGTTCTCGAAGCTGGGTTGTTGTGGAACCAAGTGTTTCTAACAAGGAAGGAGGAGACTAATGCTTGTCATTATCTTAACACTCGCTACTATCGTTATTATGTTCTTCATATTCATTATATTTTGTAGTCTAAAATTATCTAACCAAGGTGACAAAGATGTAAAGCAAGCTTATCGTCCGAAGAGCCCTGAGCAATGTAATAGATGGTTTATAAGGAGGGTAAAGTGAACTTCTTTGTAGGCACCTTCAACTATCAAGGAGAAGTCAGCACACTAAAGACGCATATAAAATGTACTTGCTCTGCACAGGCACACCATATCTTTACTGCTGTACTTGCTAGAAAGTATGACACAACATTCAGACATATGAAGGCTTACTTCAATGGAGAGAAGGATAACTATAAAATAGAGGAGGTGAATGATGGTGACAGAATATCCAATTCAAATAGATCATAATATTCCTATTCCTATAAGAGGAAAGAAGGGGCGAAAGGCTGGTAATTGTAAGTACCCTTTCACTCAAATGAAAGTTGGTGACTCCTTCTTCATGCCATGTCAGAAAGGTCTGGAGGATATGGTAGGGAGAAGACTAAGAGCTGCAGTTGAGCACCGCATAAACCCTTATCGTATTGCTGTCACAGTAAGAAATGTAGAAGGTGGAGTCCGTTGCTGGAGAACTAAATAAGAGGAGGTGAAAGAATGAGCGGAAAGAATAGGAGTCACTCAGTGTATCTAACGGTAGTGGGCAAGCGTGTAGCGTTTCTTCCTGCTGGAATCTACTCTGTGCATCTTGATGATACATGGATAGAATCTGGAAGTGTGAAGGTCAAGTTGAGAATCATCAAATCTCTCATACTGGCGCCTGATTTTCCCAAAATAGTGTCAGCGAGTGAATTGATGAAACTGCAAGGATTGAAGGAGACTGCCGATGCAACTAATCCAGCATAACACTTGGCTTATCCACGACGCTACTAAGATCCAAGCCTATATGGACTGTGCTCGTGCTTATTTCTTCGAGTTCGTTCTTGGATGGAAACCTTCACAACCAAACATTCATCTTGAGTTTGGAACTGCTTGGCACATTGCGCAGGAGCATCTTCTCCTCAATGGCTATGGAGACCTATCGACTCTCGAGGCGTACCAGAAGCTCACCAACTATTATCGCCAGTTTTTTCCTGAGATCATGGATGATTCTAATCATCCTAAGACACCAGCTATGGCTCTTAGAGCATTGATGGAGTACACTAGAGAGTATGCACATGAAGAGTTCAAAGTACTATATACTGAGATCGCAGGAACTGTATCACTTACAGACAAAATTGTGCTTCACTTCAGAATGGATTCTATCCTCGACACACTAGACGGAATCAAGAGTCGTGAGCACAAAACAGGATCTCAACTCAGTAGACCTTGGATTGATCAGTGGGCACTCAAAGTACAGACTGGAATGTATAACCACGTTCTCTACTGTATATTTCCTCCTGAGAAGGTATGGGGAGTGGAGATCAACGGAGCTATATTTAGTAAGAAGAACATTCAGTTCACTCGCGTCCCTGCTCGACGCACTCTTCAGTCCATGGAAGTGTGGTACTGGAACATGATCTGGTGGATTACAGAGATCGAGAAGGACTTTGAGAGATTGAGTCTCTGTACAAGTGATGATGTAGTCATGAAATGCTTCAAGATGAATACAGAGAACTGCACTAAGTACTTCGGTTGCAAGTATCATGACTTCTGTATCGCTTGGTCGAATCCGATAGCAAGAGCAGATGAGATTCCTTATGGATTTAAGATAGAGTACTGGGATCCTTCATCTGATGTGCTTAAGGCTAAGAAGGTATTCAACATAACACAAAAGATAGGAGGATGAGAGATATGAACGCATCAAGATACTATGTATTTGGAAAAAATACTCCAACTGTGCTTCATCCTGATTTACCTACAGCAGAAGCAGAAGCAACAAGACTTGCAAGGTTAAATCCTGGTATAGAGTTTTATGTTCTGCGAGCAATCAAGGGTATTCGTTTTTCACATGATCCTTTCATTATAACAAACTACAAAAAATAAGAGGAGGAAGCTAATGCAACTTGACATAAAAAAGGAATTCGCAGACATTCGTGCTATGTATAACACTCAGGCGCAGCAGTACCACGCTGCATTTCTAGTTTATGGAGGCTCTGGTACAGGAAAGACACGTCTCCTTAAGACATGTCGTCGTCCTATTCACGTTGACTCCTTTGATCCCAGAGGGACTAAGACTATCAGAGATGAGATTAAGGAAGGTTGGATCCTGGCAGATACTCGCTATGAGATAGAAGATCCTTTCAATCCCACTGTTTTTAAACTTTGGGATAAGGAGTATGAACGTAGGCAGAGAGCTGGGTACTTTGAACATATCGGTACTTATGCCATAGATAGTGCTACAACATGGGCATCTGCAGCTATGAACGAGGTTCTTAAGACAGCGAAAGGGGGGAGTCGAGCAGGCTCTCAGCCTTGGGAGAATGACTATCTCCCCGCCATGTATATGATAGAGAATGCTGTGAAGGACTTCCTTACACTTCCATGTGACATAGTTCTTATTGCTCATGAGAACAATCTCAAGGATGATGTTACAGGGAAGCTGTATGTCACACCTCTTTTTGTCGGTAAGCTCCAACAGCGCGTACCTATCCTTTTTGATGAGCTCTATTATGCTCAGACTACACGAACAAGCTCGGGCATAAAGTATACACTCTTAACTCAGTCCGATGGAACTTTCCGTGCTCGGACTCGACTTGGAAAGGAGGGATTGTTTGTACAGAACGAAGAGCCAGATGTAAAAATGCTACTGAAAAAGGCGGGATACTCAACGGATGATAAACTATACTAGCAAGAAAGGAGGACGATATGCCTAAGAGAACTATCCAGGATAACTGGGATAAAGAGGCAGTAGTAGACACTTTTGTGTGCAAATTCTGCATGTTTTATCTCAACTACCGCTGCCGAAGACATGCACCAAAAGGACAGGAAGGCTGGTCTGCAGTGTATCCGACAGATTTCTGTGGAGATCACAAACTGGATAAGAATACAATGCGAGGTCTGTCATGAACGTAGAACAAATCTTCGACGAGATCAAGGCGGCTCTTATCAAGGTAACAAGCGGTGAGGCTACAAGAAGCTCTACCGAGAACGCGTCAACAAAGATCACCGTCTATCGAGTAGGCCAGACGGTGAGGGTAGACATCAAGGAGAAGTAAAACAACTAACCAATAAGAAGGAGGAAAGATTATGGGTTTTATTCTAGATGTAGAAACTGAAAACGCACCTGAATTTACAACCGTAGCAGATGGGACAGAGGTAGAGCTTCGTGTCGCAAAGGCAGAAATGAAGAAAGCAAAAACATCTGGTGCATCAATGCTGGCACTCCGCTTTGACATTCCTGCTGAACCCTATACCAAAGATATCAATCTCAGCATCATGCTGCCGGAGGGAACAGATGACGAGAAGACATCAGCTCAGAAGAAGAATAGGCTGAAAGATTTCAAGCGCGCTTTTGGCCTTCCTCCGGCTGGGCCTCTTACTGAGGATGATATCGAAGGTGCTAAAGGCTGGGCTATTCTTGGTGAAGAAGATAGCGCGGAGTATGGAAAGCAGAACAGGATCAAGCGGTTTATTGCTGCTAGATAATAACAAGGTGATGGTGGCGACATAAGCCATGCGGTGCGGGTTTAATTAAGCAGGATATTAGCTGCAGCTACCTACCGGTGCTAATCCTGTCCATCACTAACAAGGGTGTAGCTCTGCTGAGAGGCTTAGACAGAGAATTGGCTGAATCCTAATTCTTGCATAGCAATCCACCGGAGCTACACCTGCATTAACTATGGTATTAAATTTACCATAGCTCTCAGAAGTGTGGAAAATACCACATTTACATTCTTCACAAATTTGTAAGGAGGATAAGATGTCAACTGAATATGCACCAAGACTGAGCGTGGAGGTATCGGCGGAGACCTACCGACGACTTACCAACCGCATACCTTGGGGCTTGAAAGGTAAGATCATGGTGATCTTGCTTGAGGATCTTCTCGACTTGGTTGAGAAGCATGGAGATATAGTTCTCGCAGCTCTTATCAATAGGTCACTGTCTGCTCGACAGGTAGTGAAGGGGTTGGATAAACTAATTAAAGATAAGGAGGAGAGCGATGGACCTAAGTGACATAAAAGCTAGCTTATCTACTATGAGTGAAGAGGAGCTGCATGATCTTCTTATGGGTATAAGGAGCAATAGACGTGTGACGAAGAGACTCCCTTCAGCAGCAAAAGTATCTAAGTCTGAAGTGTCCGCTGATACTCTTATCAAAGGCATGACTGCTGAACAAGCAGAGATACTACTTAAACTGATGGGAGGTTAAAAATGCTGATAAGTAAAGATAGCGAGCGCTTCTGGAAGAAGGTAAATAGAAAGGGTGAAGATGACTGCTGGGAGTGGACCGGGACTGTTGCAGGAGGATATGGCAGATTCTGGTATAATCATACAATGGTGTTAGCTCATAGGTTTGCATACGATGATGTGATAGAGAAAATTCCAGATAACCTATTAGTACGCCATCGATGTTCTACCAAAACGTGCTGTAATCCTTCGCATCTACTTGTAGGAACACATACAGACAATCTCATAGATGCATATAGAAGGGGAGAGCGAGGAGCTCCTTCACCTCACTATAAAAAGTTTTATATTGGAGAGTTAGATCTCATAATTAGCTTAAAGCAGAATGGTATTCCTGCAAGTACAATAGCGAAGATGTTTCTTTCTTCTCCACATACTATTGCGGCTATTATTAAGTACCCTAACACGCACTATAAACACAGTAAAGGAGACTCTACATGTCTATAATAGAAATGAAAATAGTTCCAACAGCATCTATCAGCTTAGGTACACGCTTTCGTGAGGATATAGGTGATGTGTCAATGCTTGTAGAATCATTTAAGCATGAAGGTATTATACAGCCCCTAGCAGTCCAAGATAGCGGAGACGGAACCTTCTTACTCTTAGCAGGTGGAAGAAGACTCACAGCTGCTATCAAGGCTGAGATAGAAACAGTACCAGTTAGATGTTATCCTGCTACCTTAAGTGAGCTTGAAAGAAGGTCAATAGAGTTAATGGAGAACGTCTGTCGAAAGGATCTGGAATGGCTTGAGGCAGCTAAACTTAAGAAGGAGATACATCTGTTACAAGTCGAGATTCATGGAGAGAAGACATCGACAAGTCCTAATGCTCCTGGTTGGTCTATACGAGATACAGCAGAACTTCTCGGTAAGACACATCCTACTATTATACAAGATATACAACTGGCAGACGCGGCTGCTATCTATCCTGACCTCATGAAAGCCAAAAACAGAAGTGATGCAACAAAGATGCTTGGCAAACTTCAGGAGGAGCTTATTCGTGGTGAGCTTGCAAGTAGGATTGAGGCCAAGACTGCGGAAACTCCCATTGAACGAGTCCGTCAGAACTTATCTAATCAGTATCTCGTTGGAGACTTCTTTGAAGGAGTCAAGACAGTTCCAAATAGCTCTATAGACTTTGTGGAGCTAGACCCTCCATATGCTATAGACCTCAATGCTCAGAAGAGGGACATGAAACTTGGTTATACAAATAACTATAACGAAATAGACACTACAAAGTATCATGTGTTCATGACAGATGTTCTTGATGCTTGTTATAGAGTCATGTCAAGTAGCTCATGGATGATACTATGGCACGCAAAGCAGTGGAGGTCAATGTTGCAGACAATTCTAGAGAGCCGCAACCTTGAGTACGACGAAGGCATATGGTACAAGGGGCCAGTCGGACAGACCAACTCTCCAAATTATCATCTTGCTAGTAGCTTTGAACCATTCCTCTATATACGCAAGGGAAACCCATCTATCATTAGACAAGGTAGAAGTAATGTGTTCCACTATAAACCTATTAGTGGAAAGAAGGTCCACCCAACTGAGCGTCCCATCGAAATGATTCAAGATATGATCCAGACATTCTGTTGGGAGGGTACTCGTATCCTTGTACCCTTTATGGGGAGTGGCAATACAGCATTGGCAGCAAGTAACCTAGGCATGACAGCCTTCGGATGGGACCTAGCACAGGAGTATAAGGACACATATATCATCAAGGTATCAAGTGGAAGGCCTGGAGGATATAGATCTTATAAGGAGGTGACAGCTATATGAAACTATGCTTTCTCGATATAGATGCACACGATGCTAAGGCTGATATAAAGGCGACAAAGGAGATGTACCAAAAGATACTTGAGCGAGGAGGCGTCTAATGCTATCCGATGTGATTCAGTACACAAAGGTAGAAGGAGGAGAACTACTAGACTGGCCATACCCTGCTTCCGTCAAACCATCTAACCCATTCCTATTAACAGTAAAGTTAGGGAATCCATCAGTATATTGGGTGTCCTTTCCTTACGTAATAGAATTTCATTCACTTATATTCTCTGATGGAAGTCGGTGGGATAGTATAAATGGATTTAATGATGAGAAAGGACCGCGCTAATGCCAAAGATAGTTGGAGGAAGTGGTCCTCTCGACGCCAAAGTTGTCTTCGTCGGTGAAGCACTAGGAGCCGAGGAGGAGCGTATAGGCAAGCCTTTTGTTGGTGCATCTGGAGAGCTTCTTACAAGCATCATGCACAACAGTGGGCTAGCTAGAGAGACAGTATATATAACAAACGTAATAAAGGAGCGGCCTATCGGTAACAAGATAGAGCAGTTCATTAAGTTTGAACGTGGTAAGGTTGTTAAGACACAGAAGTATATGGACTATGAAGCTCTCCTCTATGAAGAGCTGTCAAAGACCAACGCAAATGTCTATGTTGCTATTGGTGGTGTAGCGCTATATGCACTTGCTCGAATGGATAGGATCACTAAGCGAAGAGGTTCTATCCTTCATGGGATAGCAGGTATAGGATATAAGAAAGTAATCCCTATCATCCACCCTGCAAGTGCTCTTCGGAACTATTTATTCACACACTTCATTCGCTTTGATATGCGTAGAATTGTAGAGGAAAGTGCATTCCCTGAAGTTCGTCTTCCTGCTCGACATCTTCACATAGAGCCGACATTCATAGACGTCATGGCTTACCTTCACTCCTGTAGTGAGCTACCTAAAATAGGCTTCGATATTGAAGTGATGAATGAAGAGATCTCTTGTCTATCTGTGGCCCGAACTCCTTACGATTGTATGTCTATACCCTTTGTATGGGAGGGGAGAGATTACTTCACTGTTGAGCAGGAGGCAGCAATATGGAGAGAACTTGCAGCGCTTCTTGAAAATCCAGACATCTTAAAAGTTGGACATCATATAACCTTTGACTCCACTTTCGTGTTTATGAAGTATGGTATAGTCTTCAGAAGTATGAAGTGTACGATGGTACAAAGTAGTATATGCTATCCAGACTTTCCAAAGGGGCTAGACTTCGTCACAAGTATATGTACAAAGGAGCCATACTATAAAGATGATGGAAAAAAGTGGTTCAAGTTTGGTGGCTCACAGAAGGAGTTTGCTATCTACAATGCTAAGGATTCTGCTGTGTGTGTTGAGTCTGAGGCTGTTCTTGATGCGGAGGTAGTTAGACAAGATAACACAGCTGCGGTTGAACGACAGACAAGCATCATTCCAAGTCTTATATATATGCAAGCTCGAGGTATCAAGGCTGATAAGAAGGGAATGGATGCAGAGGCTATAGATAATGAGGAGAAGGTAAAGGCTCTCGGAATAGCACTAAACAATCTCTGTGGCTATCCTATTAACCCAAACAGCACCAAGCAACTCCAAGAATATTTCTATATTAAGAAGGGCATTAAGCCTTATGTATCTAGATCAACTGGCAACATAAGTGTAGATGCTATGGCTCTAAAAAGGATAGGTAGAAAGGGATACAAGGAAGCAGGTATCATTATTGAGATGCGTCACTTATTAAAGATTAATAGCACGTATCTAGAAATGGACATGGATGATGATAGTAGAATCCGGTGCAGCTTCAATCCTGTCGGAACTGAGAATGGTCGTCTGTCCAGCAGCAAGACTATCTTTGGGAAAGGTGGAAACATGCAAAATCTGCCTCCGGAGATGCTTCGATTTCTGGTGGCAGACCCAGGATGTTTCCTATACAACATCGACCTTGAGCAAGCAGAGAATAGAATAGTTGCCTACATCGCTCCTGAGCCCAATATGATCGATGCCTTCAAGCGTGGAGTGGACATTCATAAACAGACCGCTGGTCTAATCTTTGGTAAGGATCCTGCTGATATATCAGATGAGGAAGGCTCATCTAGTATTGGTGGTGGCTTACACTCTGAGAGGTTCTGGGGAAAGAAGAGTAACCATGAACTCGACTATGACATGGGATATAGAGCCTTTGCCTTAATTTGTGAGATCAGCGAGAGTGAGGGTAAGTTCATTGTTGATAGGTTCCACTCTGTCTACCCAGGAGTTCGACAATACCATGCCTGGATTCGTGCTCAGCTTAATAAGAACAGAACAATTGAAAACTGTCTTGGGCGTAAGCGACTATTCACAAATAGATGGGGAGACGATCTTTATAAAGAAGCCTACGCTTTTATTCCTCAATCTACAGTTGCAGATATAATTAACGAAAGAGGATTAGCCTATGTAATGGATAATCCTTTATTCTGGGGCATAGAGATTCTCAATAACGTCCATGATAGTTTAGTGGTTCAGATAAGCTACGAGAAGGTACCGCTTCAGCAGCACGCAGATGCGCTAAAACTTCTTGTAAATTCTCTTCAGACGCCCTTAACATTTCGTGGACAGACGTTCTATATTCCAGCAGATATTGCAGTGGGTAGGTCACTTAACAAGAAGCTTATGAAAAAGATAGACATGAAAGGTGATGTACTTCAGCAGCTAAAGGAGTTAGATATATGAACCTGAACAAAACAGTTCTAACTTATCTTGATAACACTTATAGAGATGGCAGCTGTTATATATGGAAGGGTGGTTTTATAAACAAGAACTCTAGGTGGGCGTATCCTGCAACTTCCTATGGTAACAGTGTATGTAGAATAATCTTAGCTCAAATATATGGGTCTATTCCAAGTGGTATGAATGCTTGTCATAAGTGTGATAACACTAAGTGTATAAACCCAGATCATTTATATATAGGAAGCTCTGCAGATAACTCTAGAGATATAGTAGAAAGAGGAAGAATTGGAACTTCTAAGTTAACAAAAGAAGAAGTAAAAGATATTCTTCTAAGTCACTATAATAAAAGGGAAACTGGAGCCTCACTAGGAAGAAGGTATAATATAGCAAGCTCAAGTATATACCTAATTCTGAAAGGAAAGCACTATCCTAAAATCTTTCTGGAGGTGACAAGTGAGCTCAAGGATTCTCCAAGACTGGCTCGAGTCTTATCTAATCTACACACAGAAATCAGAGCCACCGCTGCTATATAAGTATTGGGTTGGAGTATCTGTAATAGCGGCAGCCCTTCGTAGGAAGTGCAAACTGCAACTCGGTACTTTAACATTCTATCCTAATATGTATATCGTTCTCGTTGGACCTAGTGGCAAGTGCCGGAAGGGTACAGCGATGGGAGATGGAGAGGGATTTCTGGTTGACCTTGGAATAAAGGTAGCATCAACATCTATCACTCGTGAGGCGCTGATACATCAACTGAAGACCAGTAGTGATACGAGCTTTCATGCAGATGGAAAGGGAATGAGTTTACATAGCTCCCTCACTATATATAGTAAGGAGCTAACCGTGTTCCTTGGCTATAATAACCAACAGCTTATGGCTGATCTCACAGACTGGTACGATTGTGCAGCTCGTTGGGAGTATCGTACTAAGAACATGGGTACTGATGATATATCAGGAGTTTGGGTAAACCTTATAGGAGCCACAACTCCTGATCTTCTTCAGACCACACTCCCTCGAGATGCAATAGGTGGTGGACTTACAAGTCGTATAATCTTTGTATATGAGAATAAGAAGGATCATACAGAACCTTTTCCTGTGCAGACTGGGGCAGAGATAGCATTAGGAGTGGAGCTTCGCACAGACCTTGAACGTATTAGTATGTTACAAGGAGAGTTCTCAGTGACAGAAAGATTTATAGAGACATGGATAAGATGGTACACTAAACTTGATAACTCTCCTCCACCATTTGAGGATCATAGGTTTGCTGGCTACTTCGAGCGTAGGCCAACTCATATGTATAAGCTATGTATGATCCTTAGTGCTTCTCGTACTGACTCAATGGTTATAGACACTGTTGACTTTGATAGAGCACTTAATCTAATGATTAAGACAGAGAGGATGATGCCTTATACATTCAGTGGACTTGGGAAGAGTAGCAACTCAGAAGTTCTAAATAGAGCTCTTACCATAATAGCAACAAGGAAGAGAGTCAGTGTTGAGCAATTACAGGCTATGTTCTACAATGATGCAGACTCACGAACATTAGAAAGTATTATACAGACAATGACAAACATGAAGTTTGCTACACAAATGTTCGAGGGTTCGAATACATACCTAGTATATAACGAAGGTCAAACGGCAGTGGCTCTGCCATAAACTAAGGAGGGTAAAATGAAAGTAAGTATTATCGAAGAGGCAGGATACAACGCAGCGGTTCTCGGTTTATCTATTTCAAAAGGTGCAACACAGAAACGGGCAGAGGAGGTTGCACAAAAGTTATCATCTATGGATGGAGGACATAACAAGGTCCTGGAATCAATCTTTGTCTGGCTAGATATTACTGCTCCGAGATATTGGTGGCAAGAGGCTGACACTTATAGAATGAGCACTAAACAGTCAGAAAGTACAATGCACACTATACAGAGGAGAGATCTAGGTCAAGATGATTTTGAGTATCATATCCTTTCTGTATCGTTAGATCACGTAAATTTCTTAGTTCGTAGATATAGAGAAACAAAGGCTCTTCATGATCTCTTTGCTGTAAAGAACGAACTCCCAGAAGGTTTTCTTCAAAGAAGAATATGGGTAGTGAACTATAAGTGCTTACGCAACGTCCTTCTTCAGAGAACCACACACCGTCTAGAACAGTGGAAATACTTCTGCGCATATATCAGAGGGCACGTCGAACATCCAGAGCTACTACCGTAAACGCTATGGTAAATTTTTTACCAAAGCCCGTATTATCGAAGATCAGCCGCCTCAGGAAACACATCCAGAATCTCCGGTCTCCTGATAATCTCAGTGCGCAGCAGGCGTCGCTGTCGAGCATCAAGTACTCGGTCCTTGGCAGCACGTCTGATTGCGATTGGAGTAAGTCCTAGCATCTGCATCTGCTCAATATCTGCAGGATCAATAACTCTACCTGCCTGCACAGCATCAAGGATGTTATCGACAGTTATCGTCTTCCTATCTCCAATACGCATAGAACGCTGAGCAAGAATCCGCTCCTCTGTCCTAATTCTATTCCCTTGTAGGTCCTCAGCACCAAGAACACTCTTCGTCATAAAGGCAGCGGTGTTGTCTATATGATACAAGCGTCGTCCACGCTCATCTTTTACCCAACCATTCTTATCGACAACCTGATCAACTATGTGGTGCCAGTAGCGATAGATAGGAAATGTACTCCCCATAAACTTATTAAGCTCAACTCCATCTGCACCATTACCTTCTATAAGTGGCTGAAGAAGAGTCTTATTTAATGTAACTATATCAGCCAGTGTAGGTCCGTACCAGTCCCTTGCAGTCTGAGGTAGCTGAAATGTTGCAGGAGCAGCAACATCAACTCCAACAAATCCAGCTGCTCCACGAGACAGACGAGGATACTCCTTATTCATCCACTCCTCTAACTTGTCAAGTGCTCCAGTCGCACCAAGGATAGGTAGAGACTTAAGGATAATCATAAGTCCTCTTGGCCCTGCGAGAGCAAGTTGCAAAGTCATAAAGCGTGCAACCTCCGCACCACGTAGGGTAGTCATAAACTCGATTGACTTAGTCATAAAGGGCTTGAACTGTAGAGTAAGCCGACCAATAGGACCAC
>Ga0307378_10004705_pt1 | contig 19297 bp, 13 predicted proteins | sample UN1MG_FD_202238 | JGI IMG/M metagenome (GOLD analysis project Ga0307378, IMG submission 202238) | Soil microbial communities from Risofladan, Vaasa, Finland - UN-1 | ecosystem: Environmental > Terrestrial > Soil > Coastal area > Acid sulfate soil | place: Finland: Risofladan, Vaasa | collected... | reverse complement strand
AAGCTGCCCAGCGAAGTCTGGATCAACCCCCCGGCCGATGGGCCGGAACCCCGTACCTTAGAGCTACCGCGCTACACTAATTTCGACGAGGAGTTGTCTCAAACTCGTTGACACGTTCCGGTACGCGATCGGGTTCCTCTTGTCGGAGAAGGCCCCGGAGTTCCGGTACTTCCATCGCGACATGCTCTCGAGGCCCAAGCGGCCGTACGTGATCGATCGCCTGCCGGGCATGGACGCGCAGATGACCTACTACGCCTGCACCCGGGGGGCGTGGCAGGACCTGATGGTGGCCACCACGGCCCAATGCATGGACGAGTACGACACCGACGGCGTCTACCTCGACACGACCGTGCGCCCGCACGCCTGCCGCAACCGCCTGCACGGGTGCGGCTATGTGGCCCCGGACGGCACGCTCCGGTCGACCTATCCCGTGTTTGCCACGCGGCGGCTGATGAAGCGGCTCTACACGGTCGTCAAGAGCCGCAAGCCGGACGGGATCGTCGACGCCCACGTGTACGACTGCCTCAACGTGCCGGCGCTGGCCTTCTCCACGTCCTACTGGAACGGCGAGCAGCTACCCCACCGCGAGTTCAAGACGGACGCCCTGCCGCTGGACCGCTTCCGCACCGAGTTCATGGGCCACAACCTCGGCGTCCCCGCGGACGTGCTCTACTACTGCCTGGGCGACTACGACGCCTGCGCGGGCCTGGCGCTGTTGCACGACGTGCCCGTGCGCTCCGAAGGCGAGCGCGACTTCGCCATCCTCAGTTCCATCTGGCGGGTGCGCGAAGCGTTCGGCTGCAAGGACGCGGAATTCATCGGTTACTGGAAGGCCGGGGATCTGGTGAAGATCGAGCCCCAAGGCTGCTACGCGAGCCTCTGGCGCCATCCCACCAGCGGCGTGCTGGCCGCCGTGGCCAACCTGAGGCGAGAGCCGGCCGACGTTCGGGTCACGTTCGACCGGCAGAAGCTCGGTCTCGGGCCACAGATGTCGGCCGAAGATGCTCGGACTGGCAAGCCCTTTCAGGTGGACGGAAATCGTCTGTCCCTCGGCTTGGGTCCCCAGGGATGGACGCTCGTGCGGATTCCGTTGGCCAGGTGAAGAAGGCAGGCCATTCGTGGCACTGGCATCTTGCCAGCGTCCCTTCCAGCGTGGTAATCTGACCTTACTGACGGGAGCACGCGCGCGGGCGCCCGTGGCACACGACCGCCGCAGAAGACCCTCCCGGCCTTTTTTGCGATCGGACACCAGCATGAGACGGTGCTTGGCTGGACTGATCACCGGCGCGGCTCTGGGGGCCGCAATCTGGTTGGCCTCGCCGATCGTGACCGGGCAGCACGAACCGTGGGATGGAAGCTGCGTCTATTTTGCCGCCTCACTCTTCGCGGCGGGGCTGCTCTCGGGCTTCGTCGCCGGCAAGTGGGTCTGGTCCGTTCCATTCGCCCTCTATTTCGGGCAGATGGCGGTCATGTTTCTCAGGCCGCAGCCGGGCGCGACGGAAACCGCGCCCTTCTGGGCTGCGGCAACCCTGCTGGCGGCTTACACGTTGTGGGTCGTGGCGGGGGCCGCCCTGGCGTTCGCGCTTCCCATCGTCCTCGACCGTGTTCGACGCCGCCGGGGCCAGTTCAGCGTGCGAACGCTGTTGCTGGCCACGTCGGTGATTGCGCTGGCGTTGGGGCTGGCGTTCTACCTCCCGGTCCGCCTGTCCTGGCGGTTTGGGAAGGCCAACCAGCGCCTGACAAGCGTGCAGCCCGTCGCGGTGAGACCGATGCCGGAGACGCCCGTGCCGGAAGGCTGGGTACGCTGCCGTTTCGGGCCGCTCCAGTTCGACGTGCCGCCGGAGTTGGCCAAGGAGGTGCGAGCAAGCAGTGGGCGCTCGCCGGCAATATGTCTCTACGAGGACACCGACACGTCGCTTCGGCGCGTGGGCATCAGTCTGCCTACCGACCTCATGGACGATCTCTCGTCGAGATTGGCTCGAGACAACCTTTCCCGGGCCGATGTCGCAGTGCCTGCCCGAGGGAGCGGGCTCTCCCTGATCCGGCTCCGGTTGGCGTGCTATCAGGCGAGCTGGGATGATTTTCGCTGGACGATGACCGAGGACGAGTTCCGCTGGCACACGTGGCGCGTGAGGATGAGCCGATACCTCCGCTCGTTCGGCAGCGACGGCTGGGTGGAGACCATCTTCCGGGACGACCTGGAGGGACTCGTTCACCTTCGACCAAACCCCTCCCGCGACCCGCGCTACGTCGGCAGCCAAGCGTCGTTCCAGTGGCAGGCCAGCGGCGGAAACGTCGGAGGTCACATCTCCTTCACGGAACTCACTGCGAAACCAGATCCGGGTTGGGTCCGCGCCGTCTGCCAGAGCCTGAAGTACTCGGGAGAACCGTTTCCAGAGTGCGCGACGGAAGACCAGGTCCTCGCTCTGTTCAAGGTCGCGGAGTGATGCGGCACTCACGCCATCACACGCCATGCTCCTGCCGATGGTAGCCGGCGTCGAACTGCCGGGTCGTCTTGAACCGCTCGTAGCGGCCTTCGTTGCCGGGGGACTTGGTTTCGGCCAACAGGTCTTGGAGCTCGGCCTCGGTCATCGGCTGGAAGTCCCGGGCGACGGCCAGGTCTTGTCGCAGCTCTTCGCGGGACGTGATTCCGCACACCAGCGTGTCTATCCGACTGGCGGCACCCGCTATCCGGCGGCAACGCCAGACCACGAGGGCGGGCGAACCCGATACAAATTGGCCGCCGCACAGTGCAGTGCGCCGCGTCTGGCGATCAGCTCGGGGCACTCGATCCCGACGACTCTCCAGCCCGGCAGCAGCCGACGAAATACGTCGAATGCCTCGCGCTCCAGTTCGGGGGGAGCTTCCCGGTAGCTCGGCACGAGCAGCACGCCGTTGGCGAAGACGACGTTCGTATAGGTGCCGCCGAAGCACTGCTCGCCGCGAGGAGGCATCGGGATGCGCACGACCTTGAGCGGACCGTTTGCGGTCGTCACGCCCGCCAGTCGCTTCGCATGCTGATCCAGAAGGGTCGCGTTGACGGGATCGGTCCCGCGATAGTCGCCGACGACGAGCGTGTCGGACGAGGTGAACGTGGCGAACCAATCGACGTGGCCGGTGGGCTCGTCGTCGAGCGGTTCCAAGTAGACCACCTGCGTGGCGCCGAAGAGACGCTTGATCGTGTTGGTGACGTGGGACTGCGGGTAGCCGATCTGGCAATTCCTCTCCAGCAGGCGTGCTGACACGAGGCACAGGCCCGCACCGTTACTCAAGACCTCGCCTCCCTCGAGGAGAAGAGTGGCAGGGACGACCGGCATCTCGAACACTCGCGACAGGGCCAACGAAGCGTGATCGTCCTCCAGTCGGAGGTTCTGGAACTCGCGCGCGCGGCGCGGAGCGACGCATTGGTACGTCCCGTCGCCGGTATCGATGACCATTGGCCCATAATCTCGGACCCACAGCGTACTTGTGGGAACGTGGCAGAATCGCAGACGGTCGGGCGCTACACCGGCCGTTCGCAACGCCTCCTTCGCCTCTTCTTCGATTAGCTCGTCCCCCACCAAGATGATGATTTGCGCATGCTGATAGGTCTCGACGATCATCTTCACGAGCGTCTCCTGGCACCACTCTTCGTCGAGCCAAGCCATCAGAAGCGCATCCTGCCTCGCAAACTCGCCGGGTAGTGATCCGTGGACAAGGAGGTCGGCTTGCACGAGCCGTCCGGGCAGTCGCAGGAGCGGACTCCACTGCCAACTGTCCGCCGACGGACGCCCCCCGTCAGGTTTGCGCGGGCGCCGTTGGAGGTTGGAGCGCGCCATGGCAATCGCCTTGCGATACTTGAGCGTGCGCAGCCTGCGCCCATCCTGATCCGCGAAAGCCTGAAATCTCTTCAGCAGTCCGTCGATTTCTTGGATGCTTTGCCGGCAGGCATCTTCGGCCTCGCTGAATCGTCCTTGCCGCCAGAGAAGCTGACCAAGGATTTGATGCGCGTCGACAAGGTATTCTGCGATCCTGATTTGGTCCGGGACTTCCGAGGCGAGCAGACTCGCTTGTGCGATGCTGCGACGAACGTCTCCCGTCCCGTCGCGGCCGAGCACGGCGAGGATCAAGCCCAGGTTGCGGCTCGCATGGGACAACTCGGCGCGAGCAAGGGAGTCGTTAGGGTCTTCCGCCAGCAAGCTCTCCAGTTCGGCGACTGCCTCGGACGCCGGCCGTTCCGCCTCCGCCGCGCGGCCCGTCGTCGCGAGCAGGCAGCCGAGACACTTGTCCGCTACCGCAAGCATCCTTCGGATGACGGGATCGCGTGATTCCTCGCCTAGTCGCTGAAGAAGACGCAGCGACTCTCGATATGCGGCCTCCGACTCTGCGATCAGACCGAGCGACTGGTTGATTTCGCCGAGGTTCTGATAGGCTCTAGGTCGCGCAATGACGGTTTGCGGGCCTCCGTAACCTCGTTCGACGTAGCGTCCGAAAAAACTCCTTCCGTTTCCCAGGACGTCCAGTGCCGTGACGGTGAACGGCTTCTCCTGGTAGCCGTATTCCCACAAAGTGTTCTCAACCGCCTCCTCGATCTCAACGAAGTCGAACTCGTGGTCGTCGACGACCGCGTGCAGCGTATCCCGAGTCAGATTCAGCTCGTCTTCGGCCCGCTTCCACTTCACCGCGCTCCATCGGGCAACCGTCACCGAAATCAGCATGGCGACGACCAGCGCCACGGGCGCAACGACGACCCAAAGCCTCCGGGGGGCGCTGCTGATGGCGGGTGCTGAAACCGGCGCCCAGTCGTCGGCGGGCTCGCCGCGACCGTGTCGTTGCCGCGAAAGATTCATCGGGGTAAGCTGAGCTGTTCCGGAATTCCTTGGCCTCTCTCTTGCGACGCCACACACTGGCAGCAGGTCGCAGCCCCCCCACATTCAACACCACGCCCGTCCAGAGGTTTCGGTTGACGTCGCGCTTTACCCCGTCGTTTCCCCTCCCCTTGTGTCGAGCCTCCATTCGGGGGGCGGACGATCGCCAGACTGTAGTCGTTAAGTCGCTTTTCCGCCAACACGAGGCCGGCGGCGATGGCCGCAAAACCGCGAAGTCGTCTGTCCACCCCCCACTAAAGCCCGTGCTGGCTCCGATGGTACGAGCTATCGAACTGCCGGGTCGTCTTGAACCGCTCGTAGCGGCCTTCGCTGCCGGGCGACTTGGTTTCGGCCAACAGGTCTCGCAGCTCCGCTTCGGTCATCGGCCGGAAGTCCCGGGCGACGGCCAGGTCTTGTCGCAGCTCCTCGCGCGACGTGATCCCGCAGACCAGCGTGCTGATCGGGAGCGAGAGGGCATAGCGCCGGCAGGCTACGGCGCTTAGGCCCAGCTCCTTGGGGATCGCCCCACACGCGAGGGCCTTCATCCCGATCACGCCGATCTTGCGGCGGTTGCACGCCGGCACCACCTGCTTCTGGAAGCTGCGGTAGTGGGCGTCGAGGATGTTGACGGGCATCTGGCACGTGTCCCAATCAAAGGGCTTGGCCAACACGGCCAGGTGGATGTCGACGTCCTTGTGCCCGGTGAAGCCGATGTAGCGGACCTTGCCCGCCTGCTTGGCCTCCAGGGCCGCCTTGAGGATGCCCCGCTCGAAGATCCAGTCGGGGTCCTCCTTGTAGTTGATCTCGTGGAACTGCCAGAGGTCGATGCGATCGGTGCGGAGCCGCTTGAGGCTGTCTTCGAGGCAGGCGAGCGAGCCTGGGTAGTCGCGGCCGCAGTTCTTGGTCATCAGGAAGACCTTGTCGCGGCGCCCGCCCGTGGCCAGGGCCTTGCCCATCAGCTCCTCGCTGCCGCCCATGTGGTAGCACCAGGAGTTGTCGAAGAAGGTCATGCCCTGGTCGATGGCCTCGTGGATGATGGGGACGGCCTCGCCCTCCGGCACGGAGCCGATGTGCCAGCCGCCCAGCCCGACGATCGGCACCTTCTCGCCCGTCCGGCCCAGCGGGCGCACCGGCAGCCCGGCCGGGCTCTCCTCCTGCGCAGCCAGCACCGGCGAGCCGACGGCCATGGCCAGCCCGGCGGCCGCGGCCTTCAGGAATTCCCGTCGATTGGCGTCGTTCATGGTCCGTGCCTCCGATTGGGTTGCGAGCCGGGGAAGAACAGGCGACCGTCCGAAGGCATCGTACTCGCGCCGGTTGGGGAAGGCAAAGGGAACCAAAATTGCACGTGCCCCGGGCTGCGGCTATCCTGATGGGCGGAGACTCCGACAGCGGCCGGAGTCGACTTGACGACCTGCCGACCAAACCTCGACCGAGAAGGAGCTACCGATGCCAAAGCCCATTCACCGTCGCCACTTCCTTCAGCTCGGCGCCGCCGCGGGGATCGCGGCCGGGCTGAGCTCCTCGACCCGGGCCCAGGAGAGCCCGAAGCCCATCCGCCTCGGCGTGATCGGCGTGGGGGGCCGGGGCACGCATCACGTGCAGCTCGCGCTGGCCGCGGGGATCGACATCCCGGCGCTCTGCGACATCAAGGAAGCCAACCTCAATCGGGCGATCGACGTGGTCCAGAAGGCCCGGCCCGGCGACAAGGTGGACGGCTACTCCCAGGGCCCGACCGACTATCGCCGCATGCTAAAGCGCGACGACCTCGATGCCGTGCTCGTGGCCACGCCCATGCAGGACCACGGGGTGATGTCGATCGACGGCCTCCGCGCCGGCAAGCACGTCTTGAGCGAGGTGGCCGCCGCGATGACGCTCGACGAGTGCTGGGGCCTCGTCCACGCGGCCGAAGAAACCGGCAAGATCTACATGCTGGCCGAAAACTGCTGCTACTGGCGCCACACGCTGATGATCCGCAACATGGTCCAGAAGGGCATCTTCGGCGACCTCACGTTCGCCGAGTGCGGCTACGTGCACGACTGCCGTTCCCTCGATTTCGAGCCCGACGGCACGCTCACCTGGCGGGGCGAGATGGCCCGCGACTGGGCCGGCAACCTCTATCCCACCCACTCGTTCGGGCCCGTGGCCCAGTGGCTGGGGATCAACCGCGGCGACCGGATGGTGTCGCTCGTGGCCTCCAGCACCAAGCCCGCCGCGCTGCGCGACTTCGCCATCCAGCGGTTTCCGGAAGGCAGCCCCGCGCGCCGGCAGGAGTTCAAGGTGGGCGATTCCGTGACCACGCTGATCCGCACGGCCAAGGGCCGGATGATCGACCTCCGGGTCGATATGTTCTCGCCCCGTCCGGTTCCGAGGACCACGTACCACGCTCTCCAGGGCCTCAAGGCGAGCTACGAGTCGCGGCTCGACGGCGTCTGGATCGACGGCCGCACCCAGGGCCGAAAGTGGGAGCCGCTCGACACCTACGCCAAGGAGTTCGACCACCCCCTGTGGGTCGAGGGCGAGAAAGAGGCCGAGGGGACCGGGCACGGCGGGGCCGACTACTTCTGCACCCGGGCGTTCTGGGACTGTGTGCGGACCGGCGGCGAGCCCCCCGTCGACGCCTACGACGCGGCCGCCTGGAGCTCGATCATCCCCCTCTCCCACAAGTCGATCCTCGAAGGCGGCGCCCCCCAAGAGATCCCCGACTTCACCGCCGGCAAGTGGGAAACACGCAAAGCGTGATGCAAGGCGCTCAGGGTTCGGGATAAGGACTTGCACGGCGGCGCGCTACCTCGCCCGCCCGCGGGCCGTCAGTCGACCGTTTCTCAGCCGCCGAGCAGCTCCCGCAGCTCCAGCGGATCACTCGGATCGAGCGCGAGCATTTGCTCGACGACTTCGGCCGCCGGTCGCGCCTCGTTGGAGTGGTGCAGGCACTGCGCAAGCCCTCTGCCCGCCTCGAAAAACGCCCGATTGGCGGGGCGTGCATACGGCAACGGACGGGCGAGCCCCTCCTCGGGGATCGCCTCCAGCCCGAGATCGTAAGCGCGGGCGAAATGGCCCCGCGCCAAGGGTAGGTCGCCGTCCATCAAGGCAATCTCGCCGAGCAGCTTGTGGGCCTCCAGAAACAGGCGGCACCCTTCGAGCAGCCAACGCAATTCGTCTATGGCCAGGTCGACCTCGCCCGCCTTGAGCATCGCCCGGACCTCTTCCAAGTCGTCCGCTCGCCGCTCGGCGCATGGCGGGTGCACCAGCTCGAACGCGTCCTCGCCCGGCACCGCCCGTACGGTGAGCGAGCGGGCCGAAGCACGGCTTCCCCTCTTCTTTCGTTTGCCTTTCCTGCGATCGGTCACGGCACGCACCCAGCATGCGGTTCGGCGGCCCACCCGAGGTCGACCGTGGATTCACGCGTTCTCACGCTGCACTTGCGTGCAACGTAACGCGCGGGAGGCCCTTGTGTCCAGCGCCGCTTGGCCTTTCCCCGGGCCGCCACGTCATGACAATCCGCAGGCCGTGTGATAGGGTGTGCCCCAATCGCCATGGACGCCGGCAGGATGATTCCGTGTGTCAAGGGCTTTGGCCTCGTCGCCGTGGGCCTCGGCCCCGTCTCGCACGATCGCCCGCCGGTAACGGACTCCTTCGAGACGCACGCCCCATGACCCAGCACGACCGTGACAGAGCACCCGCCCTCGCAGTCCCCTTGCCCGACGCCGCGTGGCTCCGCAGCTTCCGCCGCCGTTTGCGAGCCTGGTACGCCGCGCACGCCCGCGACCTGCCGTGGCGTCGCAGCCGGGACCCGTACCGGGTCTGGGTAAGCGAGATCATGCTCCAGCAGACCCAGGTCGCCACGGTCAGGCCCTATTTCGAGCGGTTCTTGGAGAGTTTTCCAACGGTCGAGGCACTCGCTCGAGCCGACGAACAGGAGGTGCTCCGCCGCTGGGAAGGACTCGGGTACTACCGTCGCGCTCGACAGCTCCACCAGGCCGCCCGGGTCGTCGTCGAAGAGCACGGCGGCCGGTTCCCCCGCGACCCGGAGTCCGTGCGCCGGCTGCCCGGCGTCGGACGCTACACGGCCGGGGCCATCCTTTCGATCGCCTTCGACGCCCGGGAGCCCATCCTGGAAGCCAACACCACGCGCCTGCACTGCCGGCTGCTGGCCTATCGCGGCCAGCCGACCGCGGCGCCCGGCCGGCGGCTCCTCTGGGCGATGGCCGAGCGCGTGCTGCCGCGGCGCGAGGTGGGCCGGTTCAACCAGGCCCTGATGGAGCTGGGAAGCCAGGTCTGCCTTGCGCGAGCGCCGCGGTGCGAGGAGTGTCCGGTGGCGATGCTGTGCGGCGCTCGGGCCGAGGGGGCTCAGGACGAGATCCCCCCGCCCAAGGCGAAGCCGCGCTACGAGGACCGGCACGAGGTGGCCGTGATCGTGCACCGCCGCGGACGCGTGCTCTTGCTCCGCTGCCCCGACGACGGGCGCTGGGCCGGCCTCTGGGACTTTCCCCGGTTTCGGGCCCATTCGCTGGCGCCGGCCGCACTGCGGCGCGAGCTGGTCGCAAACGTCGAGCAGCAGACGGGCGTGCGCGTCGAGCCGGGCCGGCACCTGGCGACCCTCAAGCACGGCGTCACCCGGTTCCGCATCACGCTGGACTGCTACGAGGCCCGCTACCTTTCCGGCCCCCGCGCCAAGCCCGACCCGGCCCAAATGCGCTGGCTCCGTCCCGCCGACCTCGACGCCTACCCCCTGAGCACCACCGGCCGCAAGCTCACCCGCCTGGCAAGCTCGCCCGGCCGGTAGATCTCCGGGCTAGGCAAGTATGATGCGTTTCACGCGTCCTACGCGTGTGAGCACGGAAGTTGTTCTTTGGGCGGAATAACTTCCCCGGAACGTGCCCGGGCGTCGCGCGGTCGACGTCGGCCGGGCGAAGGAAGGTGGACGCGATGCGGTCCGGCCAGAAAGGGCCTTGCGGCTCGGCGCTAACATGGTATGCTCGAACAGGTTAGGCCGAGAGCCGGGCCTCCAAAAGACGCCCAAAAAGCCCGTCCAAGCGTCCAACAAAGGCCGCGGCAACCGGGCGCAAGTCGTTGCCGAGAAGCGAGTTACGTCGAAATCAATTGTTGGTCGGGAATTTCGAGTGTGGCCCGGAAATGCAAGCCCTTTTCTCGCCGCGTGTTGCGCCGAGCGCGCCTCCAAAAAGGCCGTTTTCCCCGCGACATGGCGTGCGCGCAGGTGGCCTGTGACCACGGCGCATTCCCCCTGTGACCCGCGCGCATTCCCCCTGGGGCCCGCGCGCACGTGCGCTGGGGCCCGAGCGCACTTGCACAACCTGTTAATTGGGACCTCACCCCGCAATAAGCCGTCAAGCCGGCCCTTTGGGGGGCGTGGTGCTTAGGGAAGATATTCTTCCATCAGGGCGTGCGGCGACCGGGCGCGTCGGTAGAGCGAATCACCTGACTTCCCACCGGCACAAGGCCGGCGGTGTGCGTTCGATGATCGGGCACGGTGATTCAGTCGGAGCTCGCGCGCTGGAGGTTGAGGTCGAGGAGCTTGGCCAGGAGGTCCTCGTCGGAGAGGGCCGGGTCCCAGCCGTAGGCGGCGAAGACGGCCTCGTCGAGCTTGCGGTGGGCCAGGTGGGTCGCTGGTTGTACAGGTTCGTCAGCGTCCGCCGCTTCAGCTCCCTGGCACACTCGTGGACTCGTGAGCGGTCATCGCAATCCGCCCAAGCGAGGGTCGTAAGACGCCCGTAAGATGGGCATCCTAGCGCGATCGCGGTCCTGGTGCAAGGCGTTTGGACCACGGGACGGCGGGAGCATGGGCGTGGGTCTCGTGCCTCGACCCACTTTACCGGATCTACCCTACGGGATTCCGGGGACCATGGCTCAGGCCGCGCCGCGGCCTTTCTTGGCCAGGCGGCGCATGCCGGGGGCGACGTGTTTGAGGGAGTCGTCGTCTTGTTTGGGGCTGAGCTGGTTGGAGATGAAGGTCTCGAACACCAGGGCAATGAGCACGGCGGAGAGGAAGACCTCCCAGAGGCTGGTGCCCTCGCGGAGCCAGTCGAACGTGGCGGAGAGGTCGTCGGGGTCTTCGGCGAACACGAGCGGCGTGCCACCGAAGCGCTCTTCGAGGTTTTCGCGGGCGATCTTGGCGGGACTGGTTTCGTCGGGGTCGAGGTTGACGGAGTAGGCGTACTGGGTGGGACGCACCGCTTCGAGAAGGCGGAGGACGTAGATCCCGACGTCGTGCGTGTCGGCGTAGCGGAACTCTTGGGGGCCACCGGCTTCGCCGTCTTTTTCCAGGCTGAGCCGGATCGTTGCGCCGGACGGGGACAGCACCTCGACGCCGCGGGGACGGATCTCTTCGTGGAACGGGATCACGATCGGCACGCCGGCCAGGGCCTGGTGCCGGGCCTGCTCGACGCCGGCCAGATCGAACGTGAGCCGGGCGATGAGCGGGAGGAAGATGGGGCGGACCGGCAGATTGGTCCAGCCGCGGTGGGCGCTGGTGCCGAGCATGGTCACCGTGCCCTGCTCGACGCGGCGCTGGACCAAGAGCGGCTCGCCGTCGTCGAGCCGGGCCAACACCCGGGCGCCGCCGGCCGCCTTGGCGTCGATCCGCGCGTGCGTGTAGACGAGGACCGACTGGTAGATCGCGGCGGGCTCGACCAGGTGCGCAAGCGCCTTGTGCTCCTTGTCGAGGTAGGTGACGTTCCAACTGTCGCGGCCTTCGACGGTCTGGGCGTTGCGGATCTCCCGAAGCGGCGCGGGCAGGAGCTGGCGGCGGGCGTCCTCGTTCATCCGGTTGTAGGCCGCGGGCTGGACGTTGTCGCCGCAGATCCAGACGAGGTTGCCCCCGTGCTCCACGTAGGTGCGCAGCCGCTCGGCCGCGTCGACCTCCAGGGCCGGCAGGTTCACGCAGTAGATCACGGTGTAGTTGGCCAGCGGCTCGCCGACGAGCTCGCCGGAAGCAAGGCTCGTGGTGCGAATTGCCCAGCCACCGGCCCGGGCCGGGGCGAGGGCCTGCTCGACGTAGAAGGAGTCGTCGAGGTAGGCGATCTCGTGACGCTCGGCGGTGACCACGGCGACGGGGATGCCCTGGTCGACCTCCATGGTGAAGAAGCGGCGGTCGTCGAGCTTCGAGCCGTCGTCGCCCGCCAGGCGGACCTCGCCGCGGTGCAGCCCGCCGCGCTCGAACGTGAACTGGAAGTCGTGCTTGAGCCGGCCTTCGGGAGTGAGGCTCAAGGCCGGGCTGTCGTACGACTTCTTGCCGTCGACGTACAGCTCCAGATGGGCCGTCTGGGCAACCGACGCGGCGTTCACGAGCTCGACGGTCGCCTGGACGGGCACGCCCGCCACGGGCACGACCGTGCGCAGATCCACGTCGACCACGGCGACGTTGGGCTTGGGCGCGCGGTGGCAGTCGACGAGGATGATGGGGACGTCGCGGATCTCGCGCTCTTCGTCGCTGAGGCTCGCTTCCGACGCATCACCGCCCGGGGCCGCCTCCTCTTTCTTGAGCCCTTCCCAGGAGAGCTCCTGGAGATCGGAGATGACGAAGATCTCCTTGTTGGGGGCTTCGGACTTGACCAGCAGCTTTCGGGCGTCGTGGACCTTGACGGCCAGGTCGGCCCGCTCGTAGCTGACGGCGCATTGGCTGAGGATTTGGCGGACCTTTTCGTGGGAGCGGTCGAGCTTGCCCAGCTCGGGGAAGTCGGGGCCGCCGGTCAGGTAGAGGGCGACCTGATCGCCGTCCTGGAGCTCGTCCATGATTTGCGTGGCGGCGCCCAAGGCGGTCTCGAAGCGGATGCGATCGTTGTCGATCGTGCCCATGCTGGCCGAGTTGTCGAGGATGATGGCCACCGCCGTATTGGCCCCGCCGCCCAAGAGCGACTTGAGGCTGGTCAGCGTCGGCTTGGCCAGGCCGAGGGCGATCAGCACCAGGACGGCCATGCGCAAGAGCATGAGAAAAATGTCCTGGATGCGTCGCCGCCGGCGCGTCTTCTCCACGCTGATGCGGAGAAACCGCAGCGTGCTGAAGGGCAAGTCCTTCGCCCGCTGGCGGTTGATCATGTGCAGGACCACCGGGATGATCGCGGCGGCGGCGGCAAACAGGAATCCGATGGCGCCGAAGGTCATGGCACGTTGCGTTTGGCGATGTATCGGGAAAGCATGAAATCGTAGGGGACGGAAGTGTCGGTCATCACGTAGTCGATGTTCGTCTCGGCGCAGGCGCGGCGGTACGTCTCGATGAACTCCTCGATCTGCTCCACGTAGGCGTGGCGGACGTAGACGGGATCGATCTGCAGCCGCTCGTTGGTCTCGAGGTCGTAGAAGGAGGTGACGTCGCGGAAGGGGAAGTCGATCTCCGCCTTGTCGAACACGTGGAAGACGATCACCTCGTGCTTGCGGTGCCGGAAGTGGTGCAGGGCGCGGATCACCGCGTCGGGCTCGTCGTAGAGGTCGCTGATGAGCACGATCAGGCACCGCTTCTTGAAGCGGTTGGCCAGCTTGTGGAGGATCGCGGCGACGTCGGTCTCCTCGCCCGGCTCGACCGCCTCGAGCTGGCGCATCATCTCGTTGAAGTGGCGGGGGGAGGTTCGGGCGGGCATGTCCAGCCGGATCGCCGTGTCGAAGGTGGTCAGGCCGACCGAGTCCTGCTGCTTGAGCATCAGGTAGGAGAGGATCGCCGTGAGATACGCGGCGTAGTCGTACTTGGTGATCTTCCCCTCGTAGCTGTAGGCCATCGAGCCGCTGGTGTCCAGGAGGATCTGGACCCGCATGTTCGTCTCTTCCTCGTACTGCTTGATGTAGAGCCGGTCGGTTCGGGCCATCATCCTGTAGTCGAGGTGGCGGGGATCGTCGCCGGGGGTGTATTCGCGATGCTCGGCAAACTCCACGCTGAACCCCTTGTAAGGGCTGGCGTGCAAGCCGGAGATGGATCCTTCGACCACGCCCCGGGCGACCATCTGGAGGTTCTTGACCCGGGCCAGGGCCGACGGATCGAGATAGCGGTACCCCTTCTGCGGACTCATGGCAATTGGCGGTCCTTTGGCACAGGGCTATTCACGTGTAATAAGGAAAGACGGGAAAAGGGGAAGAGGGGAAGGGAGGAAATGGGGGGCGACGGCAACGAAGCGCGCGAAGCGGCTTATTCTCCCTTCTTCCTTTCATTCTTGCCTTGTCCTCTCTTCTTCTTCCCTTTTTCCCCTTTTCCCCTCTTTCCTTATTACACAATCCCGAACAGCAACAAACGTCTGACTCCCCGTTCTCCTCTGCGGCAACCGGGCAACTCCACGGCTATCGCAACTGAAACCTCCTCCGCAGGACCCACTCGGTGGTCAACAAGCCCACGAACAGCACCCAGAACAGGGGCGGCCAGAAGAGCGGCCTCTCCAGGTAGATCCGCTTCTTGCGCTGGGTGCGGTCGAGCTGATCGATCAGATTGTCGGCGGTGGAGATGTGGACGCAGCGCCCGCCGGTGTTGGCGGCGATCCGGCCGAGGGTTTTCTCGTCGAGGTCGAGCTTCTCGAACTCGAGGTTGGGCCGGCCGACCTCCACGGCGATCTCGTCGGTGGTGAGGGTGACGTCCCCGAGCCGGGCCTCGATCACCATTTCGTAGGCTCCGGCGGTGGTGGGCTCGTAGGTGCCGCTGTAGTGGCCGCCGGGGCCGCTCGACGCGGTCATCTCCACCTGGCCGGGCCGGCCGGCGGGCCCTTTGATCCTGGCCGTGACGGCGGCCTCGTCGGTGCCTTCGCCCTGCTCGTCGCGGACGACTGCGGAAAGCGTGATCACCTCTTCCGGCTCGTAGTAGCCCTTGTCGGTGCTGCCCACCACGCTGGCCTCCGTGGTCACTTCGGTGGTCCGCCCGGCGAGCCATCGGACCATTTGCCCCCAGAATTGCAGGAAGGGCGAGTCCTGGTCCATCGCGCGGGGGCCCTGCTGCCAGTTGCGGGTCGTGTCGCCGCAGAAGACGGCGGTGCGGCCGTCGTCGACCGGCTGGACGGCCAGGACCGGCGGCTGATCGGCGTCGAGCGGGCAGGTTGCCAGGACGGTGGCCCCGGGGCGCGCGGGTCCCACCCGCGTGCAGCCCAGTAGCGGCGGCAGCCCGGCCACTTTCGGCTCGCCGCTCTCGGTGGGGAAGAAGTCGGCGATGTTGGCGAAGATGGGGTGCTGGGCCCCGTCGGGGCTGAGCGTGGGGAGGAACGGATCGGTCACCTGGCCGATCTCGCGATCGCCCAAAAGCGCGGGCAGGATCTCGCCGAGCGGCGTTCCGGCGTAGCCGCCCGGTCCGAGGCTGTGGTATCCGCCGAGCATAACCAGGCCCGCCCCGTCACGAATCCTCTGGACGAACAGCTTCTGCTGCTCGGGTCGGATGTAGGAGCTGTCCAGGTCGCCGAAGATGAACACGTCGAACGTGCTGATGCTCTCCTCGTCGGACGGGATCGAGTCGAGCTCGAGGCCCTCGATGTTCGACCGTTTCAGAAAGACGTTCGTCTTGGTCTGCAACAGGGCGCAGAATTCGAGGTCCGGGTCCTTGGAGAGAAAGCGCTGTACGAGCGCACCGTATTCCGCTCGAAGCGTACCCTCCAGGTAGAGCACGCGGATTCCCGGCTCGACGACCAACGCCACGGCCGACCGCCGGTTGTTCTCCTCGATCTTCTCCTCGCCCACCGGGGGCACGCGCACGGTGTAGGTGTGGCGGCCTTCGACGGTGGGCCGGAACTCGAACTCCACCTCCTGCGAGCCTTCGACTTCGTCGAGGGTGATCTCCTGCTCGTCGAGCGACTGGCCGTCCTCTTCGAGGATCACGGTGACGACGCGGCCCGCCAGGCCGATTCCTTCCATCGAGGCGGTGATCCTGGCCTTGTTGTTGAGCATCAGGCGATCCGGACAGTCCATCCCGGTGACTTGGACGTCGCGGTACGACACGTCGCTTCGCAGACTTGCCCCGACGCCCACGGTGTGGACGGGGAGGCCCATGTTCAGCGCCACTTCCTCCGGCTTGCCGGCCGAGTTGTGGATGCCGTCGGAGACCAGGATCACCGCTTCCACGTCCCGACGGGGCACCTTCTTGGCGGCCGACACCAGCGCGCGGGAGAGCGAGGTGGCCTTGCCGTCGGGCGCCAGTCCCACCAGTTGCCCGATCTCATCGAGCGGTCTGGCACGCTCGGAGAACTCGATCAGGTGGAGGTTGAAATCGTCGTCGAGCTTGTCCCACCACGCTTCGACCTGCTGTCGGGCCTGGCTGAAGCGGGGCACGCCGCTGGCGTCGTCGGCGATGCTCATCGAGGAGGACGTGTCGAGCAGGAAGATCAGGGCAGGCTGCTCCTCGAGGTCCCGGTGATAGCTGAAGACCGGCTTGAACAACAGAAGCACGATGACGATGATCGTCAGGATCCGCAAAACCAACAGCGTCTGCCACTGCCCGCGGCGGAGCATCCCGAACGCCCGGTAGTAAAAGATCCCGGACAACGCGATCGCCGTCGCGGCCACGGCCAGCATCGTCGTGACGCTGTAGCCTTGTTCCAGGGTGAGTTTGAACACGGGTTGTCCACTGCCTGGAGGTGATCAGCACCAAACGGCGTTGGTTGCCGTTCGGACAGACATAGAACCACGGCGGTCCTCGTTCCGACGCTTCGCGTCGGAACGTACTTCATGGACGCTTCGCGTCCTGAGCTGCGACGCAAAGCGTCGCGGAAACGCGTTCCCACGCAAAGCGTGGGAACGATGCGCACGATTCGCACGATGCGCACAATGCGCGCTAGGGCCGCTTGTGGCGATACGCACGCCCACGTCCAGCTCCGGCTAAGGCGATTTATCCTCGGTGCTCGTCTTCCGGTCGGCCGACGTGCTCTTCTCGGGCCGGTACCGGGCCGCTTTGCGCCGGCCTTCTTCCAGCGCCTCTTCGCCGAGCTTGACCAGACGGACGTACGTCAGCGACTTCAGATCCGTGCCGAGGTCGCCCTTGTTGCGCTTCTGCAGGAAGAGCCGTTTCGTCTCTTCTTGCGGGCGATGCCCGGTTGCCGTCGGGTCGGCATATGGCCTGACGAAGACGATTTCCGCCAGCGGGCCCGTGATCGTGCGATCGTCCTGGAGGGTGATCGTGTGGGCGTACTCCCGCGACGGGTATTGGCGGCCGGTGTAATATTTCTCGGCCGTAGTCGTTCCCTTAAAGCGCCACTCTTTCTCCATCCACTCCTTGAGGACCTTGCATTCGATCTGCTTGACGACGCGAAGGGGAACCTCCCGCTGTCGCTTGAGCGTCTCGTCGTACAGCTTCAGCCGCTTGTCCCGCGTCATGTAGATCGCCCCCGGGTACACTTTCCCGTCCGACATCTCCACGTAGCCCGGAATCGCGTCCTCCCGCTCGTGGCGGACCGGACCGAACGGGTTGATTGCCGGGGGCTCGGCGCCGTGGACCGGCCGGCCGCCCGGCGGAGCCCCGAGCGACATCAGCAGAAGCACGCCGATGGCCGAGAGAAACGGCTTGCGTACCGACGCGAGCATCGCACGCCCTCCTTTTGCGAGGGAAAACGAGAAAATCTCCCGGCGCTGCAGTGCCCCAGGGAGCAGGAAACTCTCCCTGGTCGGCGTGCCTCCCGCGCAACGCCATCGCCCATCTGTATTTATAACCCAAATGGGCCGTTATTGCACGTACCTCCGCGGCGGGGATCTCGATCAAGTGGGAAACGGCCCCCGAATGGTGTCGCGCGAGGCAGCGTGGACTGCCGCAACGCGTTTTTCACGGAACGACGCACGGTCCCACACGGAATCACCAAGCGGTGGCTCCACGCCACCAACCGCATCAGGGGCCATGCGGCATCGCCTAATGGGGCCGTTCGACGCTGATTGTGGGCAACGATTCGCTTGACGGCGCCCCCTCGAAGTCGGCAAAATAGGGGGTGGTGGTTTCCTCGTCTCCGGGTACGGGTGTCAGGCCGTTTAGAAACCGACCCTCTCGTTCGGAGGCTCTCGCCCCTCTCGTTCCCAGGCTCTGCCTGGGAACGGACTAACGCGAGGCTCCGCCTCGCCCGGAGCGCGGACGGAAGCGAGAGGCAGGCGCCCGCGGCGCGTGCCGGCAGCAGAGCGTGCCGAGGGCAGGCGGAGGCTGCCCGGTCCGTTCGTTCCCAGGCAGAGCCTGGGAACGAGAGGTCGCGGGGAGATCGTGGGAATCAGGCAGAGGCGAGTCAACCGGGACAGGAAAGGTCGCAATCCATGTCTCCTGCGGCGGACAACGTGATTCGGCGACTCGACGCGGCGCGTCAGAAATGGTGGATTTTTACACTATTGACGACGGCCGTCTTGGCCCTTTGCGTTTCGCTGGGCACGCTATTCGTGTTCATGCTGACCGACGCGTTTCTGAAGTTCTCGCAGGTGGTGCTTTTGGGGTTGCTCTCGGTCTGGCTGGCGGTGACGATCACGATGATCGTCCTGGTTTGCCGCCGCCTGGTGCGGAGCCAGCGGAGCCTGGAGGCCACGGCCCGGCGGGTCGAGGCGGAATACCCGGAGCTGGGAAGCAACCTGATCAACGTGGTGCTGCTTGCCGACGACACGAAGAACGTGGACCGCGCGTTCTGCGACGCCGCGGTGACGCAGGCGGCCGCCCAGGTGGGACACGTCCGCTTCGAGGAGGCGCCGTACAAGGAGAGCCGCTGGCAGCGTTTCCGGTGCTCGATGCAGACGCCGCGCGATCTCGGGGAATCGGTAGGCGCGTTGAGCGCATTGCTCGCCTTGGGTCTGGTCTGCTACTTCCTGTTCCCCAACTGGGGCTCGGCGGCCGACCGGCTGATGCAGCCTTGGGAGTTCGTGCCCTCGGTCGGCAAGGTCAGAATCGTCGAAGTCACGCCGGGAGACGCGGAAGTCCTGGTGGGCTCGAGCCTGGAAATCACGGCCGAGATCGTCGATCGTCCTGAGGGCGACCCGTATCGGGCCACGCTTTTCTTCACGCCCGAAGACGAGCCCGAAAGTGCCCAGCCGATGACCGCCGAACAACGGCAGACGGTCGAGGTCATCAAGGGCGGCACCGCCCGCAAGGAGCCTCGCCGCCTCTACAGGTTGACGCTCCCGTCGGTGCTCAAGCCGCTCGCCTACCGAATCGAGATCGGCGACTCGCAGACGCGGGAGTACGGCGTCGAGGTTCGCCGGAAGCCGACGATCGAGGAGGTCGAGGTGACCTTCCACTTCCCGCGGTACCTGGGCCGGGCGGACGAGACGTTCGTGCAGAAGCACGCCGATCTGGAGGGCCCGCAGTATACCGAGGCCGAGTTGCACGTTCACCCCAACCCGGAAACGCCCATCGCCCGGGGCTATATCGAGTCGGCCGGTCAGCCGTACGTCGGCCGCGTGGAGAATCAAGGGGCCGTGCTGGTCGCCAAGGTGCCGATGCTGAAGGACTCGACGTTCACGATCCATCTGTTCAACGACGCCGGCCACAGCGATCCGACCCCCCGACCGAACCGCATCCACGT